>Ga0209318_1000083_pt1 | contig 118078 bp, 107 predicted proteins | sample RifGroE1_FD_183999 | JGI IMG/M metagenome (GOLD analysis project Ga0209318, IMG submission 183999) | Groundwater microbial communities from Rifle, Colorado, USA - Groundwater E1 (SPAdes) (version 2) | ecosystem: Environmental > Aquatic > Deep subsurface > Groundwater | place: Rifle, Colorado...
TTCTATAATGAGAAAAGGATACATCAGAGCTTGAAATATGAAAATCCAGCTGATTTTAAAGAAGAAAATATAGCATAATGTCCGGATTTTTTTATAAAAAAAGTCTTGACTTTAGGGGGTTAATGCACATTTTTGTATCTTATTGTAAAAGATTTCGAGCTGGATAGTAGTTTTTCAAGCTCTTGTATCTCTTCATTGGAAAGTGGTATTTTTGCAGTCTCAGAATACATTGAGGAGTCTCTTCCTTGAAGTTCAGTATTAGAATGAGGTACTTTAGTTGCATCAATTTTTAACGTATTTCCTTCATTAGAAGCTATAATAAGTTCATTAAAATTAAAAAAGCCTGTAATAGTTGTTAATTTAACATGAAAATATATCTCATGATTTTTTGATTTATCATTATATGAAACAATATATAAATGTGTTTTTAATTTATTAGCTGGTTTATAAATAGTTTTATTTTCAATATTATCAATATCTGTTTTTATAGTTGCAAATAAAATTAAACTGGAAAATAAAAGAAATACCATAAAAGAAATTTTTTTTGTAATCATTTTAGCCCCTTATAAAATATAAAAATAATAGATTCCTGCTTTTTAGCAAAAGCATAGAAATGTATTTTAGACGATTACCGGTATAAAATCAATACATATAAATAAAAAATTTAAATAACATCCTCAATTGAATGATCACGTATTGGTCGTTGAGACACGATATTTTTAGGACATTTCTTCTATTATTAATTCTTGCTTTTTTGAATAAATGTTCTCAATATTTTCTATTGTGTGAAATATATTGAATTGTATATTAGTATTAATGAAGATACTGTTGATACTGATAGCCTATTAAATAAACTCAAAAGTAAGTTAAGTATGTAGGAAGAATAAATTGGTGCAATAGCTTCTGTACTAAATTATTTTAAGAAAAATTAAAAAAGATCATCATGCTTGTTCAAATAAAAAAAACCACTTTTTTCAAAGTGGTTTTTCTGCCCCCGACCGGAATCGAACCAGTGACACGAGGATTTTCAGTCCTCTGCTCTACCGACTGAGCTACAGGGGCGGTATGAAAAAACTTATATACTAAATCGTTCTTCTTGTCAATAAAAAATCCAAAAAAATCAGAAAAAACTTTTCCGCCGGTTGCTTTTTTTGTAAATGGATGAAATAACAGTTTATTTTTTTTAAAGAATTTACTATTATCAAAAAAAATTGGAGTGCACAATATGATACTTGTTTTGGATGTCGGAAATACAAATATTGAATTTGGTTTATTTCATAATCAGAAGGGTGATTTTACAATTCTCTCAAGCGCACGCTATTTTACAAAAATCAATATCACCTCGGATGAACTTGGTTTTTTTGCATTGAGATTTCTTGAGGTAAACGGATTTACAAGAAAAGATATCAATCGCCTTGTTTATTCATCAGTTGTTCCACAATTGAATAATAAAATCGAGTCATTATTTACTACCTATTTTTCCGGCACAATTGTAAAAGTTTCCTCCGATATACATCTTGGAATTAAAAATAAATACAAAAACCCTGCGGAAGTCGGAAGTGACAGACTTGTAAATGCCTCATTGGTGTATCATGAATATAAAAAAAATGCTGTGATTGTCGATATGGGTACCGCGACAACAGTGTGCGGTTTAAATGCCGATGGTGATTATTTAGGCGGTGTGATAATACCCGGTGTTCTCACTGCTTCACAGGCGTTATTTGATAAAGCAGCCAAACTTCCTGCGGTAAGTATCAGCTATAAGGATAAAGTGCTGTCAGATAATACAATTGGTGCGATAGAATCAGGTATTTACTTCTCTAATTTTTATGCATTACAGGGAATAATGAAAAAACTCATAGCAGAACTTCAGTTTGACAATTGTTTGAAAATTGCAACAGGCGGATATTCTTCGATTTTTCAGAAAGACGGGCTTTTTGATATTGTAGATGACGGGTTATCTATAAAAGGTTTAAAACATATATCGGATATTAATAGCTAAAAGGCGGAAATTGTGAATTTTGAAAATATAGAGTACCTTGAAGAAAAATCACTGTATAATTATAATGAAACAGAATATTTCACCGTCAAAAGAACAGGAAATAATACGATTTTTACTTTTTCATCACTATTTTCTGATGTTTTATATACAGGAAATGGCCGTGATATTAATAGTGCAGCAGTTCAGTTTACTGCCGGATATATTATAATAAAGTCAGGCGCTCGAGGGTTTTTTACTATCAAAGGTTATACTGATTCCGAAATCGTCTGTGAAAATACCGGTGATTTTCTCGATATCTGTTATAAACCATTCAATGAAGTAAATTACAATACTGCTGACCAGTCTGTTGTGTTGAATGGTTTGGGTGTTAATTATTCAAAGGTAAATTCGCTTACTGAGATTCGTGAGCTTTTGAATGGATATTCTGATTTGTCATTTTCGATTATTAATGAAACTATTGATAATACTATTGCTCTTGAGGATTCTATATATCCCGTTAAAATTGCAGGAGTTACTCCGGTTGTCAAAACATCATTTCCTTCCTTAGAAAAGGATGCCGGTTTGATTCGTTATCGAGACGGTTCTTTAGTTACCCTTAATGATATGCATTTCATTGATATTGCCGGATTGGAAGGTGAATCTTTGCTCAATGAAAAATTAACGATGTATCATACAATTGGTTTTAAACACCTTATGTATTCACATCAATTATCCGCTACAATTCAAAATAAGACAAAAAGACCATTACTTAAAAATTCAGGAACTCTGTTAGATTATGATACACCGGGAGGTAGATTTAAAGACGTGCTTTCAAAGTTAAAAAAGATTGTCACTGCAAAAAATATTGGTTTTATAACCGATTTCAGTTCTGAAATGTATAATGAAAATGATTGTTTGATAATAAAAGCCTCTGATACATACAAAAAGTTGATGCTTGAGCTCAGATTGTATGTTTTAAAAGGGTTTAAAAAAATCAGTTTGGAATATACAAAATCAATAACTACCAGAAAAGATCTGCAGTATTATTTGTCTGTTTTATTTGCTGTGGGATATGTATTTGACAGTAAACTTCTGCATGAGTTATTAACAGGAAGTTTTAGAATTGAGTTTCTTGATATCCTGAAAACCCGTTTTAATGTGTCACCTTACATTGATTTCCTGCTTGAAACAAATCGATTGTTTTCATTACAATTGTTGCATAATAACTATACAAATGGTTTTTTTACAGGCGATTCTTTATATACAGGATTTGTGAAAAAATCAATATGGGGAGATTTCATTATCGTTCCGGAAGGCGAATATTTTTGTTATTTCCGTAAAGAAATCGTGGCTTGCGGTAAAACCAAAGTTAGTAGAAATTATAGAGTATACGATATATTAATAAAAAAGAATTCAATTATCCCGATGAAAAATATGATTTTGATGTATCCTGATGAAAATGATTTAACTTTCAAATCAAAAAGTAAGGAAATAAATTTTTCATGTAAAGCAGGAAAGATAAGTATTGATTATCATAACGATAAAAAAGAAAATCTCAATTTCTGTATAGTCACTAATGAAATGGTAATTGAATCAATTTCTATAAATGGTAAAAATATTCCGCCGGTAAAGAAGGCTGATTTGAAGTATATTATTCTGAATAATGTGTAGGTGAATAAAAGGAGCGTTTTATGGGAAAGCATATAATTGAAGAAGCAAAACGATGTCTGTTGTGTAAAAAACCTTTATGTCGTGAAGGTTGCCCGGTAGGGACGTCTATTCCTGAAATGATTTCGTTATTTCTTAACGGTGACATAAAAGGTTCGGGAGAAATGCTGTTTAATAATAATCCGCTTTCAATAGTATGCTCATTAATTTGTCCGCATGAGAATTTTTGCGAAGGGCATTGTGTATTGGGTAAAAAAGGAGCTCCGGTTCAAATCAGTTCAATTGAGAATTATATATCAACATACTATCTTGATAAAGTACAAATGAATCCTGATAAAAAGAAAGGTGCAAAAGTAGCAATTATCGGGTCAGGTCCGGCAGGGATTACCGTTGCATTTATTTTGTCATTAAAAGGCTTTGATATTACTGTATTTGAATCTGAAGATAAAATAGGCGGGGTTCTGCGGTATGGAATTCCCGATTATCGTTTGCCAAAGGATACTATTGATAAAATGAGTTCAATGCTTGTTAAAATGGGCGTGAAAATCAGACCCAATACATTAATCGGACCGGTTTTAACTCTTGATGATTTATTCCGGGATGGTTATAAATCAATTTTTATCGGTACAGGCGTGTGGAGTCCAAAACCTTTACGGATTGAAGGCGAGTCGCTGGGGCATGTTCATTTTGCAATCAATTATTTAAAAAATCCCGATGTATATAATCTTGGTAAAAAAGTATGTATTATTGGTGCAGGTAATGTTGCGATGGATGTTGCAAGGACTGCATTAAGAAAAAACTCATCAGATGTAACCATTGTATATAGAAGAGGGGAAGAAGATATTAGTGCCACAAAGTATGAAATTGATTATGCAAAGATTGATGGTGTCGCTTTCGAATTTTATAAATCACCTTTGAGAATTACCGATCAAGGGGTAATTTTTGTTCAAACAAAGAAAATAACAAAAGATAATGGAGAAGTGGTAATTACTGTTATTCCCGATACTGAAGAATTATTTGCAGCTGATAGTGTTATTATTGCTGCCAGTCAAAATGCACGATCAAATATCGTTTCAAATACAGAGGGTATATCAACATCGAAATATGGTTTGTTGATCACCGATGAATGCGGCCGGACAACGAGGGATGGTGTTTTTGCATCGGGTGATGTTGTAACCGGAGCAAAGACGGTTGTTGAAGCAGTACATTATTCTAAAAAAACTGCCTGTGCAATTGAAGATTACATTAAGGAAAAGTATGGAATAGGTGAGAATTGCTGTGATTGTTAAGATAAAAAAATGGATCTCGCTTGCCTAACTTCGTCTTTAAAGTATTCTTTCAGGTGAGGTCAACCTGGTAGAAGGTGAATAAGTTTTCAAAAAATTTAAAAACCGTTTTAATTTAGCTTCTTGCGAAAATACTCTTTTCATTTCGAATTTTTGCAAGAGTCTCTATATATAATTGCAGTGATGAATCTTCATAAAGAGCCAACTTATTGGATAGGTCAAAAATTATAATATTGACGAAAATTTTAATTATTGGCAAATAATAAGACTTAATGATTTATAGACAAGAAAAATGGAGGAAATTATGAAGAAACTAATAGTATTTTTACTGTGTATTACAATCAATAGCTTTGCTAAGGATCTTGTTGATATACAACCGAATGTAGTAAAACATCTTGAGTTCGGAATAAATGAAGGTGAATTGGGATTTAAACTAGAGAGATTAAGGTTTGAAGGTACCCCGCGAGGTCTTGGAATAGATAAGAATTATTTATTCTATATATCAGATGACGGAAATAAACGGCTTAACATATATAATAATGATCTTATACCCATGAAACCAATAATCAATTTGAATCTATTGTGTAGTACGGAGAGGTTTGAATTCAATGATGATTCAACGGTCACTAGACGAGTTGAAAGCGCTAGTATTTTAAAACTGAACTTTCAAGATGAGTTGATTATAGACTTAAATTTTGATTCGATGGAAAAAGCCGGTTATATAGAAGAGCTTAGGTATTATCCTAATGATGATTATTTTATTTTCTATAAAGATATAGTTTTCTTTTATACTAGAGATATGAAAATACTTAGTGTTAAGAACCCCACAACAGACAATGTCGTTAATCGAAAAAACTTTCGTAATTCTGAACAAACCCGTGCATTGTTCAAACCGCATTATAAAGGGTTATATATTGATGAAAAAGACCGGCTTATACTAAACGGTAGAATTCAGACAAGAGATCAGATTCACTTTATTGAGTATTGGAAAGAGAAACACAAGGGGATGGTAAAGCCGGCTCATGCGATTGATGATGATGTCGCAAATGTTCGAATGAGAAGCGATTATTTTCGTTTTATAGGTACTGATAGTGATCAGAATCTATATTGGCAAAGTGGATCGGATAAGGAACTGGTAACAGTGTTTGACTGTGATGGGTGGTGTATTGCAATGTATGATATACCAAGGGATTCAAAAGTGAAAGCTTTTTCGTCAATAGCACCTACCGGAGATGTGTATTACTTGGCTTATGTCCATCCTAATAGTAAGGATTATAAAGGGGCAAACATATTAATGGTTCCACGATATTGGGGCTACATCAAAACCACACCGGGTACATCCACCGCAGACAAGGTCAATGTGCGTCTTCGACCAAGCACAACATCAGTTAAGGTTACTCAGCTCAAAAAAGACGAAGCTGTTGAAGTTCTTGATACAACAGATATAAAACTGAAAGTCGGTGCGACTGAGAACTACTGGTATAAGGTGAAAACAGGGAATGGTTTGATGGGTTGGGTGTATGGTGATTTTATTAAGACTGAGTAAGATAAAACATTCAAATTAAAAGGATGAAATTATGAAAAAGATAGTATTATTTTCTTAATCAATCCAGTTTTCTAAAGAAATATTTTCTAAACGTTCCAGGTGAGTAATATTTCGGGTTATTAAAATCATATCATTGGCTATTGCGCTTGCACCTATCAATAAATCAAAGTCATCAATTATTAAGCCTGATTTCTCTAATCTTACTTTTTCTGTTGCATATACATCGAGGCAAGATAGTATAGGAATAATCGAAAATGAGTTGATAAAGTTATTTACAGCAGTCTTATTTCTCTCTTTATATTCAGACATACTCTTTTCAATGCCATATTTCAATTCAGCAATAGTAATTTCTGATATAAAACAATTTTCGATTCCTGAACTTAAAATTTGTTCTCTAATATTGTATTGTCCTTTAATAAAATGAATGCAAATATTTGTATCAAGCAAGTATTTTTTCATAATATTATATTCTTGTTTCTAAAATGCCTGGAACTTCTTATTTCATTGTATAGTTCGTCTGCTGATAAATCGGAAATAAATTGTCCAAAGGAGCTTAACAACAAAGATTCTTTTTTTTTGTCGTTTTCAAGTATAGAAGATGAAAGTTTTGATATAAGTTCTATTTTAGTATGATTATCAAGATTTTTCATTAAATCAAAATAACCATCAACAATATCGTGTGTTAATTGCATACAGCCTCCAACACAAATATTATTACATATTATGTATGATTTTGCAATAATAAAACTGTAGGTATCCTTATTTTGCTGTCGCTTACGCCTTGTCAGGCGTTAGTGGTAGCTATATTCAAAATTTCTTTTTAATTTTGAATATACCTTTTGCTATCGCAAATGAGTACATTTACTGTCGCTTACGCCTTATCAGGCGTTAGTGGTAGGTGTATTCAAAATTTCTTTTTAATTTTGAATATACTTTTTGCTATCGCAAATGGGTACATTTGCTATCGCTTACGCCTTATCAGGCGTTAGTGGTAGGTATATTCAAAATTTCTTTTTAATTTTGAATATACCTTGCTTGACATTTTTTAAAAAAAATCATATTTAACTATAGTTGTATTCCTGTCGGGTTTTTAAGCTGTTATTGTATTAATTCGTCAAGAAGTTTTCCTTAATTGTGCTTTTTCCCGATTTTTGTGTGTTTAAAAAATTCCGTTTATCCGGGGTTTGTGTATATTACTGAATATCATTATAGTGAGGATTTAAAGATGGCTGTACCTAAGAAAAAGAAATCGAAATCTAGAAAGAGAATGCATAGAAGCATTAATATGAAGATGGATCTTCCTCAAATGACTAAGTGTCCTGAATGTGGTGGTTTAACTCTTCCACATAGAGTTTGTATTCATTGCGGATACTACAAAGGGAAGCTTATTGTTGAGGTTAAGAAAGGTTGAAAATAGGAATCGATGTTGAGTCTGGTGAACGCCCTTTTAACGAGTTAGTTGAGGGCGTTCTTCAATCTTCACTCATGTATCCTGCCGTTTTTTTCTTTATTATTGGAAATACCTATAAAATCAAATCATGTTTTCCGAAAATTTCAAATATAAATAATATTATTTTAGTCGATTCTCAAGAAGTAATTGGTATGGATGAATCTCCTTTATTAGCAATTAAAAGGAAGAAAAATTCAACGGTTGTTACCGGGGTTAATTTAGTTAAAAATAAGACAATTGACGCTTTTCTTTCTCCGGGTAATACGGGTGCTACAGTTGCTGCTTCCTTATTCGGACTTGGTCTTTTTCCGGGGCTTAAAAGACCTTCGCTCGGGTCATTTTTTCCAAGAATGTCCGTGGGTGAGTCTTTTATTCTCGATGTAGGTGCTAATCCTGAGGTTAGAGAAGATTATATGTATCAGAATGGATTGCTTGGTTCTGTTTTTTATAAAATATTGTTTAATGTTGATGTGCCTAAAATCGGTTTGTTAAGTATTGGTACAGAGACAGGAAAAGGGAATAGTGTTGTGAAAAAAGCCTATTCTTTGTTATCTGCTGTTGAGGGTTTTGTTGGTAATGTTGAGCCGTATAATTTAATTGACGGTTCAGTTGATGTTGTTGTTTGTGATGGTTTTACCGGCAATACAATTATTAAAACTGCGGAGTCATTAAAAAAGCTTTTCTCCTTTAAATTTAAAAATTTTATAAAACAATCTGTTTCAGATTCTATTACTAAGAAATTGATGTTTGCTCCATTAAAAAAATTAGTTACTGATCCAAAAATGAATTCTGATTTTACCGATCAGTTTTTACCGAAATATTATGGAGCCGCACCTTTATTAGGTGTAAATGGTACTGTTTTTGTAGGACATGGTAATATGGGATGTAAGGATATGTTAAATGCTATAGATTTTATGATTTCTTATCAAAAAAATAATTGTGATGTGGCAATTGCTAAAGAATGGAAGAAAGAAAAATATTTTTATTAAAAAACAGTTGTATATTTTAAAAAATGTATTATAATTTAACAGTTACAGTAAAGTTTATGGGAAATCATGACCGATACTTGTAATGTAAGTTGTTAATGATTTCCTCTCACACAGGAGATTATGGTTTTATGCTATTGTTGTTATTAGTATAAAATATTTGTTGTTGTTTAACTTAATACGAAAAAGGATTTTCGTGTCGTTCTATATTTTGTTGTTATAATATAGAGTGAGTAAGTTTGTTCGGGAAGAGGCACTCGTATCGGGGTGCTAAAAATAAAGCAGGGAAGGATCCCTGTAATCAAAGTTTCACGGAGGAAACAATATGATTATCAATCACAACATTTCTGCTATCAATGCAGATCGTCAACTCAAGTTCAATAATGTAAAAACTGGTAAAGACATGGAAAAGCTTGCTTCAGGTATGAAGATCAACAGAGCTGCAGATGATGCGTCTGGTCTTGCTGTATCTGAAAAAATGCGAAGTCAAATCAGAGGTCTTATTCAGGCCGAAAAAAATGCACAAAACGGTATTTCTCTTATTCAAACTGCTGAAGGTTACTTACAGGAATCTCAAGATGTTCTTCAAAGAATCAGAGAACTTTCTGTTCAGGCTTCAAATGGTATTTATACTGCTGAAGACAGAATGTATATTCAGGTAGAAGTAAGTCAGTTAGTTGATGAATTAGACAGAGTTGCATCTCATGCACAATTCAATGGTATGAATCTTCTTACCGGTAGATTTGCAAATGCTGAAGCTATGAATTCAACAGCTACAGGTTCTATGTGGTTTCACATTGGTGCTAACATGGATCAAAGAGAACAAGTGTTTATCGGTACTATGACTTCAAAAGGTCTTGGAATCAGACAAGTTGGAAACAATGAGTTTATTTCTTTATCAACACCTGATGGTGCTAATATGGCAATTGGAACTGTTGATAATGCATTAAAAATTCTTAATAAACAAAGAGCAGATCTTGGTGCTTACCAGAACAGACTTGAAATGGCTACACAAGGTCTTTCTATTGGTGCTGAAAACTTACAAGCTGCTGAATCAGTAATCAGAGATACAAACATGGCAAGTCAAATGGTTGATTTTACAAAGAATAATATTCTTTCTCAATCTGCGACTTCAATGTTAGCACAAGCTAATCAAAAAGGTAATGCAGTAATGCAATTACTTCAGTAATTGATTATAAGTCGGGAACCGGATTTATCCGGTTCCCCTGATAAATGATCTTTGAAATTATCATTTTCGTAATGAGTTGCTGTGTGCCTTCCTATTGTTTTAGGAGGGCATTAGTCGTTTTGAAAATAATGCTTAATTTTTGGGAAGAAATTGAGTTGATTTTTCATTCGATACATTAAAATTATATATTTTATATATAATAAAAAAGGGCACGAAGCGGTTTGTCATTATTACCTTACTTATAAACTATCTGATTATCAGGAGAAAACCTGTAAAATCCTTTCTAAATGATTTAGAAAGCTAAACTCAAGGAGGGTAATTATGATTATAAACCACAATATGTCATCTATTAATGCTAACAACAGTCTTAAATTTAAATCGGCATCTTTATCTAAAAGTATGGAAAAACTTGCTTCTGGTCAAAGAATTAACAGAGCAGGGGATGATGCTTCAGGATTAGCAGTTTCTGAAAAAATGAGAGGTCAAATAAGAGGACTTAATCAGGCTGAAAAAAACATCCAAAATGGTGTTTCTTTTATACAGACTACTGAAGGTTACCTTCAGGAAACAACTGATATCGTTCATAGAATCAGAGAACTTGCTGTTCAGGCATCAAATGGTATCTATACTTCAGAAGATAGAATGCAAATTCAAGTTGAAGTTAGTCAATTAGTTGATGAAGTAAATAGAATTGCTTCACACGCTCAGTTCAATGGTCAAAATATGCTTACTGGTAGATTTGCAGATCCTCAAAAAGGTGCGGGTTCTGTATCAATGTTTTTTCACGTTGGTGCAAACATGGATCAAAGAGAGCAACTTTATATTGGTACAATGACAGCAGAATCTTTAAAACTTGTTGATATGGGTTCTAAAGAAACAATCTCAATTAGTACTCCAGAAGGTGCTAATAGAGCTATTGGTACACTTGATGATGCTCTTAGAAATATTAATAAACAAAGAGCGGATCTTGGTGCTTACCAGAATAGATTCGAAATGGCTCAAAAAGGTGTTTCTATTGCATCAGAAAACCTTCAGGCAGCTGAATCAGTTATCAGAGATACTGATATGGCAGCTGAAATGGTCAACTTTACAAGAGATAACATTCTTTCTCAAGCTGGTACATCTATGCTTGCTCAGGCAAATGCAAAATCAAGCCAGGTTATGCAATTATTAGGCTAAGAACAACAAATTTAAGGTAGTGAATTTGTGCCCTTTCTCCCGGGAAGGAGTTTTTTAAACCGCTTGATCGGTTTATCCCTTTTTTTTTAATAAAAAAGGGATAAATGCCGATTATTTATTTGACTACACAATTATTTCGGTAATTGTATTCTAAAAAATAAATATTTTATTTATTTTTTTTTAGAAAAGGAGGGATGTATGCAAGATATACAAATCGTTGACCCTCAGGAATCAAAGTATTTCATCGGACAAAGCAGAAATAAAATGCAGATGAGTGATAGTCTTTCTGGAAAGAATCGAAAGATAGTTATTTTTGCAGATAACAAAGAGCCTGAAATTAATACTGATACAGGTGTTAATGTTGAACAGTTAGTTAAGGAATTAAAGAAGTATAATAATCAACTTCAATATTTTGATAAAGAGATAAAGTTGAGTATTAATGAAGAGATTGATCGAGTAATCGTAACTGTAATAAACAAGAATACCAATGAGGTAATCTATGAGTATCCATATAAAGAAATGCAGCAGTTAGCAGCACATCTAAAGGATATGACTGGTTTTATGTTTGATTCAAAGGTTTAATCTTTACCGTATAGCGGGAGGATAAAATGTCGGATGGGGTTTTTATTCCGGGGATATCGAATAAGTATAATTCTCAATCAACCATCGAAAAAATTATGAGTAAAAAGCGTGAGCGTTTAACCGAATTTGACGATGATAAAAAACAGATTGAGGAAAAACAGAAAAATCTTGGGGAAATCAATGGAAGAGTTATCAAATTAGATAAACTCGCGAGAGGTTTAATAGGTGTTGCTAATCCATTTGATGAAAAGATTGCACTTTCCAGTGATGATAATATTGCTGTATCAGTAAATAAAAATGCTGATGTTGGTGAATACTCAATGAAAGTGAATAAAAAGGCCCAGGCACATAGAATAGCAAGTGTTTCATTTGATAAGCAAAGAAAAATTGATGCCGGCAGTTATAAAATCGGTAGCGGGGAGAAAACTGTTTCTATTAAATTCTCCGGTGGTGATGTTGAAGAGTTCAGAAAAAGTATCAATGAACAAGGGGGAGGGGTTCTCCGTGCATCTGTTACTTATGATACGACAAAAACAGCTGTTTTAATTTTAGAATCAGAATTATCAGGGGAAAAAAGCCGGATAAGTTTTGAAGATGACAAAACTAGAAAATTATTTAAAGAACTTGGTTTTTATGAAGATATTCCAGGTTTTTCTCAAGAGTATGATTTGGAAAAAAGCAATCTTGTTTCAGTAGATTCAATTGTAAATCCAATGTTTGTAGAAAATAAATTAGAATTAAATACAAATAATTCGTTTATACTCAATTTAAAAAATTCAGTTGAATATCAAAAATCTATTATTATTCAGGTAGATTTACAGGAAAAAAGAAAAGATTCTGAAAAAGAACCTGCAGATTTAAATCCGCCAAATGAACCGGTTGTATCAAGAGTTGGGGATAAAACAATTTTTAATATTGAAATTCCTGGCGAAGAGATTATACATAGTATAAATCCTTATCAAGCACCGGCGAAGGTTCAATCGAAAGTGAATATAGATAGCACTCATTTAGAATTTGTAACAGACATTCGACGAATACCTCTTGGTGAGTTGGATGTAAATAGTGAAATGAAAACGTTAACATTTAATTTAGATGATTATCTTAAACCCGGTGAAAAGTTGACCGGTATTATTTTGAAAAATAATGATACCGAAAAGAAAGTGTATGCCGGAAAAGTTAAAATATATGATAGTGAAACAATTGATGGTATCAGGTTTAAAAAAGAATTATCAAAAGCACAAAATGCCGATATAGTTTTTGATGACTTGGAAATATCAAGAACAACAAATAAAATTGATGATCTTTTAAAAGGTGTAACATTCAATATACTTGATAAAACGACCGGTGATGCAAGGATACAGATTGATCGTGATTATCCGAAAATGGTAGAAAAACTCATGGATTTTTTACAGGAATATAATCAGCTCATTGATGCAATTAATAATAAAACAAAAACAGTTTTGTCTGATGAAGTTAAAACTAAAGATGATCCTGAAGGTTTGGGCGTTCTTCGTAATGAGAGAGAATTGAAGAATCTTGCATCAAAATTACGGGTTATTATAATGAATCCTTATGAAACGAAATATGGAATGGAATTGTCAATGCTTTCGCAGGTCGGTATTTCGACTAACGCGATGGAAGGACGAGCAAGTGCGGATAAATTACGCGGGCTACTTGAATATGATGAGGATAAATTTGTAGATCAGTTTATTGATGTTATGGAGAAGTATCCCGAAGGTGTAAAAGAGTTATTCGGTAAAGATGTCGATAATGATTTTACATACGATACAGGGATATCTGTCGAGATTAATAAGTTATTTAAAGGGTTTCTTGAAAAAACTCGTGGGTATTTTGATATGAGAAAAGAATCATATTCAAGTGATTTTAAAAAGAAAAATGAAGAAATTGATAAATATAAAAAAACCTTAGATGAAGAAGAAAGCAAATTAAAGAATCAGTTTTTTAGAATGGAAAGGTCTGCTCAGGAACTTGAAGATAATAGAAAAAAATTCGATAATTTTAATAAACAATAGTAAAATTGAAAATATATACAGCTAAAGCTGTTCAGAGATAGGAGTTAAAGTTGAATATTTTTGTTAATGGTGATAAACTTGATTTTGAATTAGAAGCTGAAAAATCTGCATTTGATGTTGTAAATGCATTAAGTGAATATTATTCTCATGATCAACCGCAGAAATTTATAACCTCAATTGTAATTAATGAGAAAGAATATTCTTATGCTGATGATAATGGTTTAAAAAACATGAAAGTTGAAGATATTGAAAAAATTGAATTTGAATTTAATGATATTGTTGGCGTTTCATTGCTTTCAATTAAGCAAATTAGTTTGTATCTTGATTTTATTAGTGAAGTAACTGAAAATAATATTTGGGATGAGGCTTATTTAAAGGTTATTGATTCATTAAATTGGATGAAGCAAGGTGTTAATCAAATTGTAACAATTTTTGGGACAGAAAAAGATGATCTTTCCACATTAAAAAATAGATTTTTATCAAGGTATCAAAATTTAGAAACGTTGTTTCAAAATTTATCAGAAATCGATTTTCCATTAGAAAATGATAAAAAGGGAGAAATATTATTATCAATAAAAGATGTTCAAGTAGTGCTTCAGACATTTTTTAACTCTTTAAAAGGGGCAGATAAGAATACTAATCGTGAAAGTATTGCTGAAGATATTGATGTTGTTGTTGAGATGTTAGAAAAACTAATTCCTGTATTACCAAGCGTTCCGGTGAGTCTTCAAAAGGGAGATGATCGAGGTGCTATGGAAATTGTTCAGATGTTAACAACATCTATAGATAAATCAATATCATTATTTATGATTTTTAAAGATACTTTAAAAGATCATTTTGATAATTTACTTGTCAATGGAGAATCCATTGAAGTATTTTTTGGAAAGATGACTGATAATTTAAGAGAGCTCATGCAGGCGATGGAAACAAAAGATTCTGTTATGATGGGTGATCTTGTTGAGTATGAATTTGTGCCACATGCTGAAGAGCTGAAAAACCTGTTAGTAAAACTGAAAGATAAAACATTAATTAATGTTAATTAGTTTTCTTTTAAAATACCAAATATTACGAAAATCTAAGCAAGAGGTTTTCGTGTTAGTTTTTATAAATAGTTAAAACTATTATAATTTTTTTGCAATTCTGCACATTGTTGTAGTATAATACTATTAATTAAAATTGCTGCGGGGTGATCAATATGTCTAAAAAGTTGACTTTTATTGAAGAGGCCGAGATTAAGGGGTATCAATATCGACCGGCCGGTATTCTTGGTAACGGTTTTTATGGTAATGGTTCTTATATTTCACTTTCTGAAATGGAGAAACTGACGAAGACAGGTGGTTTAACGCCTGATAAACTTGATCCTGAAGAATTCAAACGAATAAATTCCGAGTATTTTGTTAAATGCGAAAAAAAAGAATCATATTTAACAAATGAGATGCTTGATTTATTTCCTGATTTAAAGGAACATCAGTTGCACAATTTTTTAAATAGGTTTAAAGATGTTTTCTTATCCCAAAAACTTTTTACGGTAGTTAATAGAAAAAGAATATTTTCTAAAGAAGCTGTTAAATTCGTATATGCTAAATTAATTAAGAAAGATGAACCAATAGCTAAAAAAAGAGGACGGAGGTCAACAAAAATTGAGAATAATTGATATTGATAAACTCATTGAGATTGATAATCATATTTATTATATAAAGTTATATAAAGGCAGTTTGATGTTAATGAATAATATGGGACAGATTATTCGAAAAGAAATCAAATTTTCTATTGAATATAAACCCGTTGGTGATCCTGTGATTTTAGCTGAAATTATTGAAACCGATAATCTCAAAATTGATCATATTATGCCAAATATAATAAAGAGAATTGAGAAACTTGACAAGGAAGGCGTTCTTGCCTCGGCAACAAAGGGTGTTTAATTTCGTTTATGAATAAATCATTTATATCAAAATCAGTTGAAGATACTTTTAATATCGGTAAATCGCTTGCTACTGATGTTAAACCCGGCGATGTTTTTTTAATAAGCGGGTCTTTAGGTGCAGGTAAATCTGTTTTAATTCGTGGAATAGCCTATGGACTTGGTGTTGAAGAAGATCTACCTTCACCAACGTATACTTTAGTTAATGAGTATTCCGGCAAATATAAAATCTATCATTTTGATTTTTATCGTGTTGAAGATCCTTATGAGCTTTATGAAATAGGGTTTGAAGAATATATTTATTCCGATGCAGTCAGTTTTATAGAATGGCCTTCAAAATGTGGTGATATGACTCCGGTTGATGCAATCGTTGTTGAAATAAACTTACGAGGCGATGAAAGGGAGATACATATAACATGGAAAAAATAAATATTATTACAATTGACTCAACAACTTCTACTCTTAAAATCGGGATTCTGGTTAATAATCAGAAAAAAATATATGATATTAATGATGGTTTTAATCATCTTGAAAATATTATTCCAACCATTGATGATGGTTTAAAATTACTTAACGCTGATAAAAAGGACTTGACCTGTTTATCAGTTTCATGTGGTCCGGGCTCATTTACCGGGATTCGGATTGGTATTGCAACGATGCAGGCTTTGTCATACGCGCTACATATTCCTTTATTCGGGTTTAACGCCCTACATATATACAAGGGACTTATTAATAAACCTCAATCAATTATTATTCCGGTAGTTGATGCTAAAAAAAAGTGTTTTTACTGTTCATTTCTTAATTCAGATGATGATAATTCGTATGATTATACGCCTGAAGAAATCTATGAGAAATTAACCCGTTTTCAATGTGGTAAAGAAATCATTTTTACCGGTCAGGACTTTATTCTGGCCAAAGAGTATTTTGATGAAAAAAAACTTGATTATACATGGTTGTTCCCTCAAGGGTTTACAGCAAATTCAATGCTTGATTATTCTATTAATTTGGTTGCTAACGGTAATCCCGGAATTATTGAACCAATTTATTTGCGACAAAGTGAAGCAGAAATTGCTTTGTTGGAGAAAAAGGCTAATCATCTTTTAAAATGATTGAAGATATATTAAAAATCAATAACAATATGATGATATTAAGTGAACTCATTGCTGCGCTTTCTTTTAATAAACGCATTGAACCAAGAGAATAATTAACAACACTTGATAGCGGAAGCATGTTTTGTATCTTCATGGAAAACGATAAAGTAAACTCACCATAAGTTATTGTGAAAATCTGTAACATAGTTCCGATTATAGTTCCTCTTAATAAGGGGAATTTGATGTGTTTAAAAATCTGAAATGTATTAGCCCCGTCACTTCGTGCCGACTCAATAATTGAATAATTAAAGTTCTTGAAATTATCATACATAAAAGAATATGCTATGGGAATCGTTATTATGAATATCCCGATAGAAAGAAGAAGTTGCATGGGAATTTTGTAAACGATATTGCAGTAGTATAATGTTATTGCCAGAAATGCTGATGATATTCCAAAAAATGATGGTATTACTTTCTCTGTAATTTTTGCAGGATGTGATACTAGTGCGTAACCAAAAAATGTTGTAATAATCGAAATAATTAATGATAGGCTCAGTGAGTTTACTATTGATTGAATGACATGGTATTTTGCATTAAATTCTCGAGAGAATAAAGTTAAATATGGTGCAAATATAGTACCTGAATTGTTGAATAACGAGAAAGCCATTGAGTGAATAATGACTCCCCATTCAAATAGTACATAAATAATTGTGATGACTATGAATATAATGTTGCTTTTGATCTTTTTTTTATTATATGTTTTTTCAATTTCATGTGATCGTGGTATTAAGCTATTGATTATACTGAGTACTGTAAATTGTACTACAGCATATGAAATGACAAGAGAAAAATTAATTCTTCCTGTTAATGCAGAAGTTATTGCCGTTTCAAAAGTTGAGTACTTGATGTTTCCCACGGATAAAATAACAGCAAAACTGGTAAAACAATAGGTATAGGCGAGAAATATTCCACGAAACAGCCCGTCCCTTATTTGAGGTATAATAATTTTTCTGAATATTAATATGTTTGATGCGCCGTCCATTTTTGCAGATTCAATAAGTGAGTGATCGATTGAACTGATTGAATCTGAAAGGTATTTTACGATTATTGGAGAATTATAAAATACATGAGCTATAACAATAGCAACTAATGTATAATTTAAACCGGTATTTCTTAAAAGTAAAGAAAATACTATTCCTGCAGAAACGGATGGAAAAAAGAACGGTATAAAAATTGTCTGACCGGTAAGTTTGCTTATAAGGTTTTTTCTATTTGCAATGTAAAATGCCGGTATTATTGCAATAAGCAGGGAAATGAATACCGAAAGTGAAGATTGGGTGATTGTATTGATAAAAATTGAAATTGTTTTTTTTGTAACTAAGCCGGTCAGTGTGGAATACGTCATGTAGTCTTTAAAAAACGGCATTGTTATAAAAATCAGTATTCCGATTAAAAGGAGCGGAAAAACCACTCCTTTTTTTGTTTTAAGCGAACTCAATAATTTATTGATTCCCATTGTTCAAGTATGGAATCAATAGAATTAATTATTTCATTACTGATTGAAACTGTTTTTTCCGGTTCAACTGCATAGTTAAATGCCTCAGGCATTTCAACGTCAATAACCGGGAACATCCATTGGTTAAGAGGAATTTTTTCCTGGAAATTTTTTGTTAAAACATAATCTATGAATTTTTCAGCAAGTTTTTTATTTTTTGCACCTTTAATTATTGATGCACCCTCAATTTGAATATAACCGCCTTCTTCAGGGATGAAAATTTTATTTTTTACTGTTTTGTAATAGTGGTACGAATATGCCAAATCCGTTGCATAACTTACCATCATTGCAGCCTCTCCCGATTCGAATTTTGCAAATGATTCACTCCAGCCGGATGTTGTAGCAAGAATCCCTTTGTGTAGTGATTTCCATTCGTTTTTCCAGTTGTCTCCATATAATGCAATTGTCCACATAAGAAAATCAAGTCCAGTTGAAGATGTCCTTGGGTCTTGTATAACAAGCTGTTTATCCATTTTCCATAGATCTGAAAAGTTTTTTAAATCACCAATTTTATCGGGGTTATAAATAATAGCAAGTGAACCGTAATCATAGGGTGTTGTGTAATGATTAGAATCAAATAATAATTTTTGATTTTTTATATTTTTAAGATTCGGCGATTTGTATTGTGACAGAATATCATGTTGTTTTGCTTTTATAAGTAAAGCCGGTGTAATGCCTAATATAATATCCGCTTTAGGATCTTTTTTTTCAAGTACTACTTTTGATAACATATCACCGGTGTCAGTGAATTGTGTATCAATAGTGAGAGTGCAGTTGTATAAAGACTCAAAATCGGCTTTTATAGCATCTTTAATCCACGACATACTATTGTAAGAATAGACTGTGAGAGTTGTTGCATTTTCTGCAGGATTGTTTTTTTTGCATCCCATAAGAAGTAAAACAGATACTACTAGAAAAATTGTTCTTTTCATCATAAAATCTCCCTTTTGTCGGGGTGTGTATATCTTTGAATGAAATGAAAAATAATGGTAGATTTCATCTCTCCCTGCGTCGGAATTATCCGTATCAGGTTCAAAGGGTATAGATCTCAGCCATAAGGCACCCCTGAGTTATAGTGAGTATATCAAAACGTTTGAATTGTGTAAATCTTATTCTTCGAGAATATAAATCTCAACCCGACGGTTTTTCTTTAAGCCTTCTAAAGTTGTATTAGGAGCAACCGGCTGGTTTCCACCTTGACCCATGATTTGTGTGTTCTCCTGTATAATTGCACCTTTACTAATAAGAAAATCGGTAACAGACCGGGCTCTTTCAGTTGAAAGTTTTTGTCGTCCTGCCTCAGTACCTCTGTCAGTAGTATGACCGACAATAAGTGTTTTTTTATCTTTATATTTTTCTATAATATTTGCTATTTTTTCTACTCGAATGCGTTCTGTCTCTGTAAGTGTTGCACTATCTGGTAAGAACTTTATGTCATCAAGAGATAGTTTAATTCCTTTGTCATCCTGTGTTATTGTTACATCATCAATATTTTTAGTTTCTTCCTTTAAAGATTCCATAATTGTTTCAGGTATTTTTTCGACTAAAGTCCAGATGCGTTCTCCGGTATCTTTGAATTCATACACAAAATTACTGTCCAGTGACTGGTTGTAAGTCAGTATTTTATAATCACGATTGTAAATCTCTTTAAAAGGACTGCCTGTTTTAATGTTAAATAGTAATGTATTGTTTGAAATGCCGTTAACTGAACGAATTCTACTGTCAATTGAGCCGGTTAGTTTATTTTCTACATTAACTGTTATAGTATATTTAATTTCGCAGATGTCTTCCAGTTCTTTATCCATTCCAATAAAAGTGTAATTGACCGTTACAGGTAATATTGAAATTATTTTATCATTAAAAAATTCCTGCACTTCAAGCCCGTCAAAATCCCATGTTGTTCCGGGAGTGATTTCAATATCAGGAATATAAGGGATGTTTCTCATAACAGGAAAGGGGGTGTCAGTTGGTGCAAAGGTAACCCCGGTGTTGTCTTTAAAATAGGTTGTGAGGATATTTGATTTTACTTCTTTGAGAGTTTCAATAGTGGTATTGTTTATATAATAATAACCGTCATCCTGAATTTCTGCCAGATCATTTTCATTTACACTAAGAATTGATGTGATAACTTTATAGTATTGGGTATAATCAGTTTTAAATTCACCATTAATAGAATGTTTACCATTAATATGAGCTTCAGCTTTATATTTTGAATCAATATCAAATTTATATTTAATTCTTAACGTGAAGCCTGAAAAAATTTGAACGAAAAAGAGTAACAATAATAATAATTTATGAGTATTATGCAAAATCATACTTTTTTGAAATAAGCATTTTCATTTTTTCAAGAACCTCTACTTCATCTTCACCGGTTACAACAATTTCAATTTCGGATCCTTCAAACATTTCAAGTACAATTGTTTGAAGCACATTTATAGGATTCGATGTTTTGCCATCATAGTTAAGAACAATAGTTGATTTTACACTTTTAGCAAATAGAGCAATTTCTGCTGAAGGTCTTGCGTGTATTCCTTTTGTATTTGTGACCCTGGCGGTACCTTTTACCATGCTAACCTCTGTGTTTTTGAAAAAAATATTCTAAAAACTCATTTAGTTTATCATTTTAATATGATTTTATCAATAAGTAAATACTATCTATGTGATAAAAAATAATAATTTATACAAAAAGTGCTATTGACTTTGTAATGAAAATGATTTAATATAAACATATCGAAATATATTGATATGGTAATATGATTTTAATAAAAATTTTTAAAGCACTCGGTGATGAAACAAGACTTCGTATAGTAAGAATATTAAAAGATGGCAGTTTTACGGTGAATGAAATAATTTTTATTATTTCAGGACGCCAGTCAAATATTTCACATCATTTAAAGATTTTACTTGATGCGGAAGTTGTGGAATCAAAAAAAGAGGGATCCTGGATATATTATAGACTTTCTGCCGTTTTCAGATCGTCTGTAAAAGACTGGATATTTACATTTCTTAATAATGATATAAGTGGTGTATCTGATTCTATTGGAGATGATCGAAGAGTTGACGTTATATATCAGAAGAGAAAATCAATTGCTATGGAATATTTTAGTTCAATTGATGATGATGATGAAAAAAAACTTTTCAGCTTTATGAATTCAATATTCAGTTCTGCTGATATTGGTTCCATATTAAGCGGGAAATTTGATACAATAGCAGATATCGGATGTGGAAACGGTAGAAATTTGCCCGTTTTGGCACAGTATGCAGATTGTGTAATTGGTGTTGATTCATCAGCAAGAATGTTGCAATTTGCAGAGCATATATGTATTGAGAATGGTCTAACATATAAACTTGAAGTTGCTGATATAACAGAATTACCATTTATGAATAATGAGATTGGTGGTGTTTTGATAAATATGGTACTCCATCATCTTGCTGTACCTTTAGTCGCTTTGAAAGAAGTTACCCGTGTTTTACAGCCAAACGGGAAGCTATTTCTTGTAGAGTTTTTGCCTCATCATAATGAGGGGTTAAGAGATACTCATGCTGATTTGTGGCTTGGTTTTACAGAAGATGAGATTTCAGGATGGGTAAAAGAATCGGGGCTTGATGTTTTAAAGACTGAAATAAAAGAACATCAGGGGTATCGAATACTAATTTTAATTGGACAAAAGCCGGTTTAACGGTTTTTATATATTTTTTTTAAAAGGAGCAATACATGGATTACAAAATTGCTGATATTAACCTCGCTGATTGGGGTAGAAAAGAGATTGAGATTGCAGAAAAAGAAATGCCGGGTTTAATGTCAATTAGAGCGCGGTACATTAAAGAACAACCATTAAAAGGTGTTCGAATTTCAGGTTCATTACACATGACTATTCAAACTGCTGTTCTTATTGAAACATTAGTTGCATTAGGTGCGAATGTAAGATGGTGTAGTTGTAATATATATTCTACTCAGGATCATGCTGCTGCTGCTATTGCAAAAGCAGGAATACCTGTATTTGCATGGAAAGGTGAAACACTAGATGAATACTGGTGGTGTACTGAGCAAATGCTTACATTTCCTGGTAATCTTGGTCCGCAATTAATCGTTGATGATGGTGGTGATGCAACACTTTTTATCCATAGAGGATATAAAGCTGAAACTGACGCTTCAATACTTGATGAAGCTACTGATAATGAAGAATTACAAATTATCAATAAATATCTTAAAAAGATTCTTGCTGCTGATAAACAAAGATGGCATTCTGTTGTTAAAGAATGGAAGGGTGTTTCTGAAGAAACTACTACTGGAGTTCACCGATTGTATCAAATGGTTGAAAGCGGAGAACTTCTTGTTCCCGCAATCAATGTTAATGATTCAGTTACAAAATCTAAATTCGATAACCTTTATGGTTGTAGAGAATCATTAGTTGATGGTATTAAACGGGCAACAGATGTTATGATCGCTGGAAAAGTTGCTGTTGTATGTGGATATGGTGATGTTGGTAAAGGTTCTGCACAATCACTTGTTGGTCTAGGTGCGAGAGTAATTATCACTGAAATTGATCCTATTTGTGCGTTACAAGCAGCTATGGCTGGTTATGAAGTTAAACCGGTTGAAGATACTCTTGGTATTGCTGATATTTATGTTACTACAACAGGTAATAAAGATATTATTCGAATTGAACATATGAGTAAAATGAAAGATCAGGCAATTGTATGTAACATCGGTCATTTTGATAATGAAATTCAAATGGCTAAACTTGTTAATTACAAAGGTATCAAGAAAGTAAATATTAAACCTCAGGTTGATAAATATATTTTCCCTGAAGGACATGAGATTTTCATTCTTGCAGACGGAAGACTTGTTAATTTAGGTTGTGCTACAGGACATCCTTCATTTGTAATGTCAAACAGTTTTGCTAATCAGACACTTGCTCAGATTGATCTTTGGAAAAATAAAGATGTATATGAACCAAAAGTTTATTTACTTTCTAAGAAACTTGATGAGGAAGTTGCAAGACTTCACCTTGCAAAAATCGGTGTTAAATTAACTGTTCTGACAAAAGAACAGGCTGATTATATCGGTGTGCCGGTAGAAGGTCCTTACAAATCTGAACAATATAGATATTAATAGTAGTTTTTTTTATAAGGCAGCTTCGGCTGCCTTTTTTAGTTGTATCGGGTACTATCTGACTACCAGATATAAAACAAACAGGGTTGTAAAAAATACAACGGGTGTTATTAATAAACCTGTCATAAGAAATCGCTTGTATGTAATAACAATTCCCTTTGATCGTAGTATTTTCTCCCACATCAATCCGGCTAAAGCACCAATTATTGTAAAGTTTGCCCCAAGATTACTTGCAATTATGACTGAATACGCAATTGCAGTAAATATTTTACTCTCTACTATAAATGCGGGGTCTGTCAAAATGCTTGAATAAAAAATAGTCATTGGCTGATTGTTAATCACATTTGCCAAAAGGAAACTGAGTATTCCATTAAAAAATATCCCGGTGGAAACAGAATTAGAAATGTTTTTAATCAATAGTGCTACTGAAGTAATAAATCCGTATGATGATAAACCTGAAACAAAAATAAATATTACTATGATGAAAATAAGAATTTTCCAGGGTAATCTTTTTGTTATAATAAGAAAATCATGCCGGTGACCTTTAAATCCATAAAGGCTGAATATTTTTCTTAAATCAACGCTTATTTCTGTAATGTATAATTTATAATGTTTTATTGTATAAAATAAACCAACTATTAGATCTTCGATTATATAAAGAGAAGCAAAAAAAATTGTTATACTATAAATCGGTACGTGAAGTTTCTGTGAAAAAAGTAACGTGGTTAACATAATTAAAAGCATCATAGTGCTTAGACCGGCATCGTACATACTTCTGATTTTTGCATTAGAATCAATAGTAAGTTCATATTTTTTTGTAATCTCTTTATTAAATACAATAAACAGTATAATAATATTTAAAATCGTTGCACTGAATGTTGGCAATGCCATAATTCGTGTGTATTCTGAAAAACCAAGTCCGAGTGCATTTCCAATAATAATATTAGTCGGATTACCGATATAAAGTAGCATACTAAGGGTATTTGCTCCGAAAAATTCAGCGAATAAAAGAGGTATTACATTTATTTTAGCATGCTTATTAAGATAAAAAATAATCGGTGTCAGAGTTAGTATAACGATATCATTTGACGTAAATATAGTTAATATTGAAGCAAAAGTGTAGAAAAATACAAAAAGTATTATGCCATTTCCCTTTGCGATTCGTACTATTTTGAATGCAAAAAAATCAAGAATACCTGATAAATCGACACTTATACTAATATACGCAGTTGTATAGAAAATGAGTATAATTTCCCATGGTTTTAAATTATTAGTACCTTTTATACCGGAAAATATGATTTCGGGCGTAATGATGCCGGCTATTATGAGAGTGATTAGTGCAAGCAAAGGTCCGGTGACAATGTTTACGGGTAGTTTCCATATTTTGAAAGGATGTATCGCTGAAATAACTGAAAATATAATCGCACAAATAATAAAAAATTGATTCATAGTGTATATCCCGCATGAAAATATCATACATTTTTAATTTGTTAAAGATAATTTTAATATATTCAAACAGCTGTTTACATACAAATCAATATATGATATTTTTCATAAAAAGGATGGTAATTTATGAATATAACAGAAATAATAGGTATTTGCGCCGGTATTCTTACAACGATATCATTTCTCCCTCAGGTAATTTTGATTTTTAAAACAAAACACACAAAAGATTTATCGCTTGGGATGTTTGTTATGTTTACAGCCGGTATTACTCTCTGGTTAGTCTATGGTATATCAATTGGTTCTTTTTCAATAATAGCAGCCAACGGAGTAACATTTTTTTTATCACTGTATATTTTAATAATGAAAATAATACATGGTTAGTGGATGTTTATAGATATTTCTTGAGAACGATTTCAAATTTCTCAATATTTATCGGTTTTGACAGGTAATCATTACATCCCGCTTTGAGGCATTTATCAATTTCGGTATTTGTTGCGTATGCTGTGTTTGCAATGATTATTATGTCTTTATTGGTTTTTCTGATTTCTTTTGTTGCTTCGTAACCGTCCATTTCAGGCATATTCATATCCATAAATATCATATCGATTGTTTTATTATTGTTAAAAATATCAATAACTTCAAGCCCGGTCTTTGCTCTAACTGGTGTTAATCCGTACATTTTATGTATATAAACTGACAAAAATTTATAGTTATTATCATCGTCTTCTGCGATTAGTATATTTCTTGAGCTTTGAATAGTTGATGTGTAATCTTTTTCAATTAAAGGTTCTTTTTTATCTGCCTTTTGAAATGGCAAGTAGAAATAAATGTTTGTACCTTCACCGACTTTAGAGTCAATATGAATAGAACCGCCTAAGAGTTCAACGAGAGACTTTGTTATTGCAAGACCTAAGCCACTTCCTGAATATTTTTTTTGTGTTGAATCATCAACTTGTCTGAATCTCTCAAAAATTATTGAATGCTTTGACTTGTCTATCCCGATTCCTGAATCTTTCACAAAAATTTTTAAGTGATTTTCATCATGCTGCTTGTATCCTATTTTAATAAAACCGGCTTCTGTAAATTTTAAAGAATTAGTAATAAGGTTTGTCAGTATTTGATGGAGTTTATTTTTATCGGTACAAATGAGTTTGTGGAAATTGGGATCAGCAGTAAGAGATATTTCAATGTTTTTTGTTTCAAATTTGGTAATTCTTTTATAACCGTTAAAATAGTCAACGAGATCCTTAAGCAGTTCGTTAATATCAAAAGATTCTTTATCAATCGACATTTCACCCGATTCTATTCTTGATATATCAATAATATCGTTAATTAGTGATAATAATTGCTTGCCTGAATTATTGATTATTTCAATAAATTGTTTTTTTTCACTATCAGTTAATGAATTATTTTTTAATAATTCTGAAAACCCAATTATTCCGTTCATAGGAGTTCTGATCTCATGAGATAAATTTGATAAGAATGCAGTTTTAAGTTTATCTGATTCCTCCGCTTTATTTTTTGAATACTCTAATTCTACTTCATAATTGATTCTTTCTGTTATATCAATGATTGCAAGAATATATCGTTTTTCTTCTGAGGAATCGAAAAGAATATCTGCATTGATTTCGCAGAATATTTCTCTATTATCCTTATGCTTTATAAGGTAGACATTTGAAATCGGAGAGTTATATTTTAAGGCATTATAATGTTCTTTAAAAATTTTAAAGTAAATAGAATTAGTGAATTTACAGATATGTTTTCCAATTATTTCATTATGAGTATAGCCTGTTACCGAATGAATATTTTTTGAAGAGTATGTGATAAAGCCTTTTTTATTTGTAATTATTAGCGGAAAAGGTGATGACTCTATCAGTCGGGATTGAAAGTCTTTTTCTTTATCCAGTTGAATTTCAAGATTTTTTCTTTGAATTGTTGCTGATGCCTGATGAAGAAATGTTTCAATAAGATTTCTGTCAATTCGTTTTGAGGATTTCCTGCTGATTATTGCTATACTTCCATAGATTTGTGATGAATATGATAAACCTGCTGCAAACAATTTATCCATCATTATTGCTTTTTCAATTATATTAGCTGCAAAAGATGGAATTTTCCCAAGGGTGATTTCAAATAAACCACCTTTAATTTCATACAGTTTCCCTGATATTAAATTCTCCTGTATATCATTGGGGACTTTTATATTCAATTTATTTGTTTCTATTTTAAGAAATTTTAATATACTTTCGGTAACAAGGTCAAGCCCATGAATTTTTTTAATAGTTAATGAATTATTATCATTATTAAAACTTGAAATAATGATAATTGGTTTTGTAAACATTTGACTTATTTTTTCAATAATAAAGGTGTATATTTCATCAAAATCTACCATTCTAATAAAATCTATTGCGGTGTTATTAAGGAATTTTAAATTAAGATTATATTTATTTTCCATATCTTCCTGAGATATAAGATGGGAAATGTCATTTGCAGTTATAATAATTTTGTGACCGATACCGGTTTTAATTTTTTTTATTGTAAGTTCTGAAAAAATAATTTCACCAAATGTATTAATAAATCGTATTTTTATATGACTGATATAGTTAGGTGTTTTATCAGCCATAATAATATTATCTTTAATGAGGAAAATATCATCAGAATGAATAAATTGAGTAATATTTTTATCAATTATGTCAAATTCTTCAAGATTAAGCATATATTGAAACATTTTATTGGTGAATGTTATTTTAAAATTTTCGAGTATAATAATACCGTCATGTGCTGTATCAACAATCGATTTGAATAATTCTATATACTCATCACCTGGTATCATCAAAAAAATCCTTACAATAACCTTTAGTAGTATGTAACAGTATACTTCAAACTTTGAGAATAATCAAACAGATGTTAAAAAAAGACGACTAAATATAATTCAGTCGTCTTTTTTTGTAATTAAATTATCCAAATATTGATATCATTACGCCGGCTGCAATTGCAGAACCGATAACACCTGCTACATTCGGCCCCATTGCGTGCATAAGAAGAAAATTTGATGAATCATCTTCTAAACCGACTTTGTTCGCAACTCGCGCGGACATTGGTACGGCAGAAACTCCTGCAGCACCAATGAGCGGATTAATAGGGTTTTTAGATATCAGATTCATTAGTTTTGCGAATAATACTCCTGATGCTGTTCCGAATGAGAATGCAACGAGTCCGATAATGAGTATGCCAAGTGTTGATAACTGCATAAATTCATTGGCCGACATTTTCATACCTACACCAAGACCAAGAAAAATTGTTACTATATTTAATAATTCGTTTTGTAATGTTTTAGAAAGTCGTTCAACTATTCCGGTTTCTTTAACAAAGTTACCAAATGCTAATGCTCCGATAAGCGGAACTGATGAAGGTATGAGTAATGTACAAAGAATCAGTAATGTTAGAGGAAATAAAATTTTTTCAGTTTTACTAACAACACGTAGTTGAACCATTTTTATTAATCGTTCTTTTTTAGTAGTTAATAACCTCATGATTGGCGGTTGAATCATTGGTACTAATGCCATATATGAATATGCCGCAACTGCTATGGAACCCATCAGATGCGGGGCGAGTTTTGATGATACGTAAATTGAAGTCGGACCGTCGGCTCCACCGATTATTGAAATTGCACAAGCTTCTTTTAATGTAAATTCAATACCCGGTACAAGATTAAGGACTACTGCACCAAGAAGCGACCCGAATATACCAAATTGAGCTGCTGCACCAAGCAGTGCAGTTCGCGGATTTGCCAGTAATGGACCAAAATCAGTTAATGCACCTATTCCCATAAATATTATGAGCGGAAACATTTCTGTTTTAATCCCTGAATTAAAAATTATGTATAAAAAACCGTGTGGAGGTTCACCAATGCCTGCAAATGGCACATTAACAAGCAGTGTTCCAAATGCAATAGGAATTAATAAAAGAGGTTCAAACCCTTTTGCAACACCAAGATAGAGTAAAATAAGACCGATAATCATCATAATAAGTTTTTGATAACCAAAAACGGTTACTGTTGATGTGTTGCCATATTCATCAGTTTCTGTTTTGGTGTTTTTTTCAAATAGAAATGCAGAAATCCCTGTACTCGCAATAAGGTCGTGAAATGTTTTTTTTATATCAAAGCTATCGTCTTCAGCTGTTTCGTTAATTGCCTCGGAAGTAATATATTCAGGTATTGTCAGTTCAAATTTTGTATTGTTTGTTTGTGACTGAATCGTTTGAAGAGGTTTGACTTTAGAAGTTGCTAATGATATGAAACCCATCAAACCGATTGCTGCACTTAAGATTATACAGTATAAAAAAATGTTTTTATTAACTTTCATTTTATTCTCCTAAAGAATTTCTGCGATTGGATCGCCTTGTCGTATTGTATCACCAGGTTTTGTCATGTATGAAATTATACCGTCAGTTGCACATTTTATTTCAAGTTCCATTTTCATAGACTCGAGAATAACTACAGTATCACCTGCTTTTACAGAATCGCCCTCGTTTCGGGCTAATTTAAATGTAGTGCCTGAAACAGGTGCCTTTAACACGTTTCCACCTTTTGATGCCGGTTTTTCGCCGTTCGTTCCGGGATTCATTGCAATAACAAGTGAACCTTCTTCTCGAACAGACACCTTAAAATCTTTACCGTCAACATTTACAATGTACGCTTCGGCAGTTTTAACAGGTTCTTCTCCATTTACTGTTTTTTTCTTTTTTGATGGTTCTATTTTTACAGGCCCGTTATCTCTGGTTTCAAAGAATTTGAGTGCTATTTGCGGAAACATTGCATACGTCATAAGATCTTCATCTGTAATAGTTGCTGATGAAATCTTTTCTTTTAGTTCTTCTTTAAGGCTGTTAAGTTCATTTGGTAATTCGTCAGCCGGTCTGCACGTTACACTGTGATCCATTTTTAAATCGGTAAGAGCTTTTTTTACTAATTCGGCGTTGGGTATTGCAGGAGTCTTGCCGTATTTTCCGGTTAATAAACATTTAGATTCTGCGGTTAATCGTTCGTATCGTCCGAATAAAACATTAAAAACGGCCTGTGTGCCGACAATTTGTGATGTTGGTGTTACCAGAGGCGGATATCCGAAATCTTTCTGGATAATTTGAATTTCTTCAAGAACTTCATCAATACGATCTGCTGCATTCTGATCTTTAAGCTGGCTTTCAAGATTTGAGAGCATACCGCCAGGCACTTGAGAAAGCAAAATTCTCGGGTCAACACCAGTAAATGATGATTCAAAATCAGAATATTTTTTTCTGATTTCTCTAAAATAGTCAGCAATCTCAGCTAATTTTTTTGTGTCTAAATCAGTATCGTATTCAGTGTTTTTTAAGATTTCCACCATAGTTTCAGTTGGTGAATGACTTGTTCCCATTGATAGTGATGAAATTGCGGTGTCTATAATATCGGCTCCGGCTTCAATTGATTTTAAAAGTGTTGCAACCGACATACCGGTTGTTGCATGAGAATGAACACATAAAGGAATTTTTGTATTCTTTTTAATTTCGGATACCAGTTTAAATGCTTCAAAAGGTTTTAATAAACCGGACATATCTTTAATACAAATTGAATCTGAGCCCATTTTTTCAAGTTCTATTGCTAATTCTACATACTTTGTAACTGTATGAACAGGAGTAACTGCATAACTTATACAACCTTGAATATGTTTACCGGTTTTTTTTATCGCTTTAAATGAGGCTGTCATATTTCTCGTGTCATTTAATGCATCAAAAACCCTGAATATATCAACACCTGCTTTTGCAGCTGTCTCAATAAATTTTTCAACAACATCATCAGCATAATGTCTATAGCCAAGAAGGTTTTGTCCTCTTAATAACATTTGAATTTTTGTATCGGGTATTGCTTTCTTTAATGCTTTAACCCTTTCCCACGGATCTTCATTAAGAAATCTGATACATGAATCAAAGGTTGCTCCGCCCCATGCTTCTAATGACCAGTATCCGATTGAATTAAGTTTATCTGCAATAGCTGTCATATCACCTGTCAGCATTCGCGTTGCTATTAATGATTGGTGGGCATCTCTTAGTACTACATCTGTAATGAATATCTTTTTTTTCATGGAATCTCCTTTTATTTTTTATTTCTATATTGATTAACTGCGGCGGTAATTGCAGAAATAATGCTTTTCGGATTTCCGCCGGTTGACGGGATTATTTCATCCCTTTGAATAAAATCTGCCGGTTTGAAAAACTTAAGTATTTTGTGAGATAGTGTAATAGCAATTATTAATGTCAGTAGAAAAATAAATACAATTGCCATACCGAAAAGCATAATCCAGAATGCTGTAATAAGCATTTCATTGTCGTGTCCCATAATGTATACCACCTTATAATATATTTATATCACCGGTAACGACTTTAAAAATTGTTTTTCCGTCGTTAAAATAAAGGTAACCTTCATCATCAATATGATGCACGATACCATAGATCGGTGTTGATCCCTTTGTAATTTCGGTTAATGAAGCTTTCATTCCGATAACTTTTGAGTAACTAATCCATTTTTCTTTGATTATGTTGATTGAATCCTTTTCAGTTATTCTAAGATATTTTTCAATTATTTCAATGTATTTTGTAAGAAAATTATGTAAATCAAATGTTTTTCCGGTTTCTATATACAGTGAAGTAACCGGACGATTGATATGTTTTAGGTCATCATACGTTGAGTTAATATTTATGCCTATTCCGGTAACCGATTTTTTTATTGAGGAATTTTGCCATTGTGATTCTGTAAGTACTCCGGCAATTTTATTTTTTTCTATAAACACGTCATTCGGCCATTTTATCCATGAATTTTCTATTTTATGGTACAAAAATGTATCGATCAGGGAAATAGAAAGAATTGCAGTTAGCCATGTAGAAGATATCCGGGGTGGTGAGAATAAAACAGATAAAGCAATGTTTTTGTCTGCCGGAGTTTCCCAGGTTCTGTCGAGTCTGCCACGTCCGGCTGTTTGATTAAAAGTATATAAAACTGTCAAATGAGGGTGTTCATTATTTAATAATTGACTATTTGTTGAATCTGTAGATGATAAATAAATAATTGAATTAAGTAATTTTTGCATAATGCATCTTACTCCCTTATTTGTTAAATTGCAAGTTAAAATACTACATTTTAACGAGGTGTTCTACAGAGGCTCTTGCAAAAATCATGAGTACATTATTTTTGCTTCCACCATATGCGATTACATCGCATTACGCAGTATTTCGGGGTACCGAAAACTGTACCTGGTTGTAACGAGTACGCTACTGCCCGGGCATGCAACCCGAGTAGCTTTATGCAAAAATTCGAGATATAAAGAGTATTTTTGCAAGAAGCTCTACATACAAAATAATTCAGGTATTAATTTTAATAATTGTTTTGCAGCTTTCCCTCTGTGGGATATTTCGTTTTTTTCTGACTCACTTAATTCAGCCATTGACCGGTTAAATTGAGGTAGAAAAAAAACAGGATCATATCCAAATCCATAGACACCTGAAGGTTTTTCAGCAATGTATCCCTTACATTCCTCCTGGATAATAAAAATTCTATTTGGTGATATATATAGTACGAGTGCGCATACAAAAGATGCTTCTCTCTCTTTGGTTTCTTTCATTTTCTCTAATAACAGCATGTATCTATCCTGATCGCTTAAGCCTTCTCCTCCAAAACGAGCAGATAAAACACCGGGCTTGCCATTCAATGCTTTAACTGATAGCCCGGAATCGTCAGCTAACACAGGTTGATTAAATTTTGTGTAAATTTCCCGGCATTTTATGAGGGCGTTTTCAATGAAGGTTTCACCATTTTCTATTATTTCATTGTTATATTGTAATCGGGTAAGATCTTCAATTGTAATCGAATTATTAAAAACTGATTGAAACTCTTTTGTTTTATGAGTATTCTTTGTAGCAAGAATTAATGTGTTCATTGGTAAGATCCTAAGGTATAATATGCAAATTGTTTTTAAATTACAATTTTTTCTTAAAATAGTAAATGTCTTTAACTATCATTCAATTTATTATTAAAAAAGTATTGAATATTTTACTATTTAGTTTATTATTAAATATATAGATGTAAAGTAGCTTCATTCAAAAAATCGATAAAAAAAAGGGTGTTTTTGCAAGAAGCTCTGTATAAAAAATATTAACAAGGAATAGTATATGAATATAAATTCAAAGGTGCGATATATTTCAGCCGGACTTCTTATAAAAGACAGGAAAGTGCTTGTGGCATTGAGAAAAGAAAAATTGTGGGAGTTTCCCGGTGGAAAACTTGAAAGTGATGAGAATAACGAATCTGCATTAATACGTGAGTTTCAGGAAGAAATGTCAATAGCTGTAAAACCGGTGGAAGAAGTAGCTTCTGTCGAAATTGATAATAATGATAATTCAGTTGATATATTTATATTTATACTGGTAACGGGTGATCCTGCCGGTATTCAATTAAAGGTTCATAGTGAGTATAAATTTGTTTCAATTGATGAATTAAGAAATCTTGAACTGTGTGTACCGGATAAAATATTAATTAATGATAATGTAGAAGCGTTAAAAAAATATATTGATTAAAAAAATCGTTAATTCTTAGCAGGCCATTTTTTGTATACTGCATCATTTTCTTTATTGTAAAAATCAAGTTTTTGTTCGGTTGTGAATGTACCCGGTTTGTTGAGTCCGGGGCATCTGTTTTTTTCATAAAACCATGCATCATCATCTTCTACAAGATAAGGCCAGAAAGGAAATGTTCTGCATTGTAACGGGCGATCTTCGTAAATAATACAACCGTCACTCCAGAATATGCAGTCATAATTCTTTTTTTCAATTAAACCAACGAGTGTTTCAGAATCGCGATATACTTCTCTGCAGCATTGTGATAAAAAATCTTTTGCAGTCATTTCAAGGTTTCTTCGTGCGTTTTCAAAATCTTCTTCAGTGAGCATGACAATGCCCGGTTCTTTCCTGCAACATCGTGAACATTGCTGGCATTTGAAGTCTCTTTTTTCAAGTTTGGTGATTATTTCTTCTTGTGTAAGTTCGTGCATAAAAAATCCTATAAAAATAAAAAAAGAGCCTTAATTGGCTCTATGGGGAGAGAGGGTTTCGAACCCCCGTAAACGTACGTTAACAGATTTACAGTCTGTCGCCTTTAACCACTCGGCCATCTCCCCAATAAAAAAAGCTGGATAAAGGAATTGAACCCTCAACCTGCTGATTACAAGTCAGCTGCTCTACCAATTGAGCTAATCCAGCAAATGATGTAAATCTTATATAATAAGTTGCATCGATTGTCAATAATTATTTGTTAAAAATACAAATTAATTTTAACTTCATAACGTTTTTTTAAATCTTCCATAATTTCAGATAGTATTTCACTTGAAGGAATTGAATAACTTGTGTTGAATATAATACTGAATCCTTTTGAGTTTTTTACATAAACCGGCGAAAATAAACCGGCTTTAAAAACTTTATGCACTTCATTTTTAGGAACAAAAGTATTTTTTCCATCTAATGTAATAATGCCTATATCACCGCTATTTGATGATAAATGTTCCTCATCAAATTGAGTGAATAAAGCAGGAAATGGAATTTGACTATCTTGTAATGTGTTGGCGATTTTAATTGCTTGTTTTTCTATTTCTGTAATTTGTTTTTTATTTTTATTTTCAGTAGAAAAGAAAATGTGTGATGCTTTAATGGATGGTACTTTTTCTTTAGACATAATATATTTTGATTTTAATAAGAAAAATCTTGATTTGATTAAAAAATCATCCATATCTAAATATGGGTCACTTGAATCAAAGTAAAGTTGAACTGCTTCGCCATTATTAATATCCAGACCTAATTTATCAAAATAAAACTCTGTATACCAGTATAATTCTGCATTAGTCATTGTAATTTTTTCATCAATACAAGCGTTCATAAATAACAAATCAGTAATCATTGCATTTAAAACCATGTTCAGTGAATCTGAATTCCAGCTTTTAATTGATTTATATCCTGCCATATAGTTGGTAAGATCTGACTTGGTGATTTCTGCCTTTCCTACATTTACTATTACAAAATCATCGGTTACATCGTTAAATGGTATCGCATACATAGTAGCAGATGATAAAACACAGAATAAAAGAAATATATATATTTTCATGAGTAATCCTTTTAGTTATTTAATATATTTTTTACCGATAATACCATTGAATATTATTTATTGCAATTATTATTATTGAGCTTCTCGTAAAATACTCTTTTTATTATGAATTTCTGGAGGAGTTTTATTAAAAGAATTAAAATTAAAAAGTGCATATTGACTGTTAAATGTAAATAAATTATAAAATAATGAGGCTCTTGCAAAAATAATGTAAGTGTTTTTTCTAAAAATTTCAAATTTTTTAACAAAAGGAGAGTCACATGTTGGGAATCAAAGATTTTTGGGTTTTTTTTGCTTATTTCGGTTCAATTGCAGGCGCATTAGTTTGTGTCGCTTATGGAATTATTAACTGGAATAAACCGTTACGTGATGAAGAAGAAAAAGAAATTGATGAAGAAATTGAGTGGGAAAAACACGACCCGGAATTGGGACAATAGGAGAAAAAAATGAATATTTTATTGATATCGATAATTGTTATAATATTTTTGATTATTACAGGGCTTCTTGGTTATCTCGGGTGGAGAAATACAAAAAATGAGGCTGATTATTTATTAGCCGGAAGAAAAACACATCCGGTTATTATGGCAATATCGTACGGTGCTACATTTATTAGTACAGCAGCTATTATCGGGTTTGGTGGGGCAGCGGCGGTTTTTGGGATGGGTATATTATGGTTAACATTTTTAAATATTATTATTGGTATTTTTATAGCGTTTGTTGTATTCGGAAAACGAACGAGAAAGATCGGGCATAATTTAGATGCTCATACATTTCCTGAGTTACTTGGAAAAAGATATGATTCACGATTTTTGCAAGTTGCATCCGGTCTTCTAATATTTTTTTCAATGCCGTTATATGCCGGTTCTGTTATAATAGGCGGTGCTTCTTTTATTGCACAGACATTTGGAATCAATTATGAGATTGCATTATTTTTCTTTGTTGCAGTTGTTGCTGTATATGTTGTTATGGGCGGTTTAAAAGGTGTTATGTATACCGATGCTTTTCAGGGGTCTGTAATGTTTATTGGTATGTTTATTTTGTTAGTGTTCACGTATGTTAAACTTGGAGGTGTTGTTTCTGCTCATCAGGCATTAACAAACCTTGCCCCTGAGGCTGTGAAAGTGTGGGGCGGTGCAGGTCACCGGGGGTGGACTGAAATGCCTTCTTTAGGTTCTGTATTCTGGTGGCAGCTTGTATCAACTATTGTTATGGGGGTCGGAATTGGAGTGTTAGCTCAACCGCAATTAGCAGTTCGTTTTATGACCGTAAAAAGTGATCGGGAATTAAATAGAGGAGTTCTCATTGGTGGTGTATTTATATTGATGATGACCGGTGTCGGTTTTGTTGTCGGGGCATTAACAAATGTTTATTTTTTCAATAATCCTGATTTCAATGTTATCTCGATAGTTGCTGCCGGTAAGAAAGTTGATAACATTATACCCTTATATATTACTAAAGCAATGCCTGCGTGGTTTACTGCTGTTTTTATGGTTACACTTCTTGCAGCCGCAATGTCAACTTTGAGTTCTCAATTTCATACAATGGGTACTTCTTTCGGAAGAGATTTTATGGAAAAAGGGCTTGGTATAAAATCAAAAAATTCTTTGCTTTCAACCAAAATATCAATGTCGTTCACAATCGTTTTCAGTACGGTTATTGCTTATTATTTACCAAAGTTTTTTGAACAAGGTAGTGCAATCATTGCAATTGGAACAGCGATATTCTTTGGTTTATGCGCCTCAACGTTTCTTCCGTTGTATATAGGTGCGCTTTTTTCAAAGAGAGTTACCAAAGAAGCTGCTATTGCCGGTTTTTTTGTTGGTTTATCAGTAAGTCTTTTCTGGCTGGTTTTTGTTCATGTTAAAGAATCTGCACCTTTAGGTTTGTGTAAAGTAATTTTTGGGGTTGACTCATTAGGTGGTAAAAGCATCCTTCAGCAGGTTGATCCGTTAATTATAGCTCTTCCATTATCATCACTCACGACAATAGTAACGAGTTTGTTTACTAAAAAAATCGACAAGAAACATTTAGATACTTGTTTTTATGGTGTGAAATAAAAAAAGGGAGCGTTTCGCTCCCTTTTTTTATAATCATAATGCAAATTAAATGATACACTTTTCTTCTGATTTACCAAGTTCATTAACAACCGGTGCGTTATCAAAAAAATGACATTTTTCAATATTTACAGATAATTCTGTTTTTTCACCAACTTTAAAAACTTTGTTTGGATCAATTCGTGCTATTAATTGTGAACCGTCTGAAGTAGATAAATAAAGATAAATGTCGGCGCCTAAAGGTTCAATAACATCAACAATAGCCTTAATCTTGTTAGCGTTATTACTTACTTCTGCAGAAAGATCTTCTGCTCTAACACCGAATGTTACTTCTTTACCAATATATGGTTTTAATAAATTTTGTTGTGATTCAGTAGGTGTCATTTCAAAGTCCTGATGAACCGCAATAACTTTTCCATTTTTTTCTTCAATTTTTAAATTGATAAAATTCATTGGAGGTGAACCAATGAAACCTGCAACAAATTTATTTACCGGGTGATTGTATAAATTAAGCGGTGAATCAATCTGTTGAACATGTCCGTTATACATAACGACTATTTTATCAGCCATTGTCATTGCTTCGATCTGATCATGTGTAACATAAATCATTGTAGTTTGAAGTTTTGAGTGAAGTCTTGAAATCTCCGCTCTCATTGTTACTCTTAATTTTGCATCAAGATTTGATAACGGTTCATCAAAAAGAAAAACCTTTGGTTTTCTTACAATAGCTCTACCCATTGCAACACGTTGTCTTTGACCGCCGGATAATGCTTTAGGTTTTCTATCTAATAAGTTATTGATATGAAGAATTGAAGCTGCTTCATTTACACGAGCTTGAATTTCATCTTTAGGAAATTTTCTGATCTTTAAACCAAATGCCATGTTATCAAACACGGTCATGTGGGGGTAAAGTGCGTAGTTTTGAAATACCATTGCAATGTCTCTGTCTTTTGGTGGTACATCATTTACAATTTTTCCATCGATTGTAAGTTCACCTGAAGTTATGTCTTCAAGTCCTGCAATCATTCTGAGTGTTGTTGATTTTCCGCATCCCGATGGACCGACTAATACAACAAATTCTTTATCCTTGATTTCAATATTGTTTTTAAAAACAACATGAACATTACCCGGATACACTTTGTCGATGTTTTTTAAAATTACCTCTGCCATTTAATTGACTCCTGGAGAATTAGTAAAAATATTTTATTTGTTTTTTTTTGCTTTGTCAAACAATAAGACTAATTTAAATTTTTTTCAATAAAATTAATAAAATCTTTTTTTTTCAAGCGCTCTTTATCGATCATATCAGAAGCTGTGTTAAATATTTTAAAGAATTTTTTTCTATTTTTGTTGTTTCCAAAATTGCAGTATTTCAGGTTTTGTATGTAGTTGAAAATTTCAGTGCCATTTTTAAATGAGTTTGACATAATTTGATTATTTTTTGTAATGACTGGTATGAATATTGTATTGTAAACAGATTTTCTTTTAACTGATTCAAGAAAAAGTTTGTTCTGGGTTTCTTCAGATAATACAAAATCGATAAAATTTTCAGAGTAGTTTTTGTATTTTGATTTATTGTTTATTGTTATAACGGATTGTTTTAAAGATGCGGTATTATGATTTTTTAAGAAAATTAATCGGTATTTATTTGATAACATTGAGGTGCTTAAGTATGTTAAGTCATAAGTAAGCAAATTTCTTTCAAGAAAGTATTTGCTCGGGTCTCGAGAATATTTGTTAATTGCTTTGTGAATAATAAGCGGGTCAATTTCTGAATCATTAAAGTTGGTATAATAATTGAAATTCTGATTTAATACATTTGAATTGAATATTTCTTTTTCTTTTTCATTCTTTATAAAGATATCAGAATTCATTGTGTAAAAATCCAATTCTGATAATGTTGACAGTTGTGGTATAAATGCAAACTTATTATTGATTCCATTGTTTCTATACAATGTTGTTTCTTTGTCACATTCTGTTTTAAATTCATCAAAAGTCATTGTTTGATTTACTTTGGTATTTGATTTATTTGTGATAATTACAGGGGCTTCGGCCTTATAAATAATTGATTTTTGATTTGTATATTCGTAGAAGTCATAAATAAACTTAAAGTATAAAGAATCTTCAGTAGTAATTTTAATTCTAGAAAATCTGTCAAAAGAAAAGTCGTTATTTGGGAAAAAACTGCCTGCAATAATATCGTAAGAATCAATATTCTTTTGTGATGATGCTGAAAAAAGAGTTTCATTTGATTTTATTAAAACAGCTTTTATCCGTGTAGCAGATTTACTCCCATTGTATAATAAAACCGCATCATATATAAACGGATCATCAGTTAATAAGGAAATTTCATTTGTATTTGATTTACAGGAAATAATTAAAGATAGTACGATTAACAATAAACAAATTCGCATGGTAATCCTGTTTGTTAAAAAACATTTTAAGTTCAAAACTTATAATTAATTGGAAAATAAGTCAAAAAGAATATATTATTTTATTTTTTTATAGACAAATCATCTTAAAAATGATTTTTTTGTAGTATGAAATTATTACAATGTATGTTTTTTCTTCTTTTATTATTATTTATTTTTTCATGTGAAAATGAACCTCCTTATATAAGAAATCCTGTATACAACATAGTTGTATACCAGTCAGGTGCAGGAGCCGGACCGTCAACTATGGTCTTTTTATCTGTTCATTTTATTTTATTTGATGAGAACGGGTTTGAAGATATTAGCGATATTTCGCTCATTCATGTTGATACTGATATAGTCTGGAAATTAAAAAGAAACGATTTAGAAGAAACATTATATGGTGATAATAACTATCACGGTTTTTCTTTTTTTGAATATGATAATGGTAATTCAGTTTTATTAGGTGATTATATTGTAAGAGTAACGGATTCTTCGGGTAATCAAAGTGATATGGCATTACTGGTTGATTTAGAAGGACATTCAGAAAATATTTACAAAAGTTCAATACCGGAATATGAAATAAATCTTAAAGAAAATAGAAAAGAAATTGAATTTAATAAATTTGAGTATTCATCGTTAGAACTTAAAGTTTTAAACCAGCCGGAATTATTTAATAATTCAAGAAAAAAATTTACATTTGGAGAAAAACTGATATTATCAGATAAAGAGTTAGTTGCCGGCAGTTTGGTTTCTCTTAGAGTAAATTCAGCAGTAGACGAGAGATTGATTTATTTTCTAAAAAATTATACTATACGTTAGGTATTATGGCTGAAAAAGATAAAATTGTAGAAAAATATAATTATCTTCTTAAATTATTCAAAAAGAATAGGATTATTCTTGGACGCGTCATGAAGCGTTATGTCACTTTAAAAAGAAACTATATAAATCTAAGAGCTTTAAGTAATAAAACAGTTAAAGATTTATCAAATAAGATAATTGAAGATAAATATCAAATTGTTTTTAATAGTAAAAAACATATTGTCAATGTTTCACAGGAATTTCTTGATGAAATTGAAATGACAAAAGAAGAGTTGTCTCAATCATTTTACATTGATACTCTTTTTTCAAATTTTTTCCCCACTTTGGATAAATCTCAAAAAGAAATACCGATTAAACCTTTTCATTTTCCGATTATGATCAAAAATTATTTTATTGAGAACGAGCATATACATCCCTATGTGCATTTTGAGTTTTTTGGTAAAATAAAATATATTACCGAACGAAAAGACTATTTTTATTTTCTTAATATTCGTGATATGACATCTGAAATTGAATTAAATTATATACAAAATACAGATAGTGTTATTAAGTCATTATCGATCAGTAATTTATTTCTTCAACAGGCAAAGAAAAATATAGAAGTTCATAAAATTATCCTAATATTTCTTATTTGCTCGCTGATTGAAGAGTATAATAAAGAAACATCAGATCATTTAAAGCGTATTCAGGAAATAACAGGTTTTATCTCTGATGAGTGTTTGCGAATGGGGTTTATTGATGAACCGGGTTATGACAAGGGTGAGTATGTTAAGGATATAAATTATACCTCAGTGCTACATGATATAGGTAAAATGGGGGTTCCTAACTATTTGTTATCAAAAGAAACAGAGTTAACGAGTGATGAGAAAAAAATAATAACAACTCATACTGTTATTGGTGCGAATTATATAAAAAAAATAATTGACTTTCTGAGTGCTGATCCTAACTATTCATCATATATACATTTTTTGAATATACCGTATGATATTTGTTTATATCATCACGAGCGATGGGATGGAAAAGGCTATCCCGAAGGATTGGCCGGGAAAAATATACCGGTTTCAGCGAGGATTGTTGCAGTTGCAGATACATATGATGCTATTCGCGGGAATAGATCATATACAGTTCCGCGAACTCATAAGGAAGCACTTGAGATAATACGTAAAGAGTCCGGTAAGCAATTTGATCCGGATATTGTTTCAGCATTTGTTAATGTTTCAGATTTATTAGAAGATGTCGAGTATTAATTTATTAAAAGAGCCTTATATAAAAATACTTTTTTAAATTTCGTATTTTTGTATAAGGCTATCTATAACGCAATTTTATTGCGTAACGGCGGGAGTAAAAAAAATGTACTCATGATTTTTGCAAGAGCCAAAAAAAAACAAGTTATGGAGGAAAGTAATGGCTTTCAAATTAGTAAAAGGTGAATTCAAAGTAAAATGTAAACATCCGGGATGCCCATTCGAACATTCATTTGTAGTTGATCAGAATATCATGGGGTTGACAGAAGAAGATGTAGAGACTGAGTCAGTACGATTTGCTATAGGACAGGCTAGAACTAAGCATGATTCCATTTATGGTTCTAAACATACATTGGAAAGTCCGATAGTTAGAAAAATCAGTGGTATTTATGAATCTGTCGGTAGTTTGAAAAAAAGTTACAGTAATCAAAGTGAAGCAATAAAATATAAAGAATATAAAAAAGGTGACTTTGTATTAAGTAAAGGTGAATTAGCTACAACTATTTGTGAAGTTGTTAAGGGCAGTGCTTTTGTTAATAAGGCAAAGCCGCATTATTATAAACCCGGGGATAGTTTCGGAGCTGCGGCACTTCTTGTGAATCAGGTAAGAACAGCAGATGTATTAGCCGGAGAGGACGGGACAACAATAGCATTTTTTAATCTTAAAGAATTAAGTAAAAAAGATCCGAAAAAAGCAAAAGAACTTTATACTGATGCTATGGAAGATGTTTTTAATGTTATTGAAGACTTTGAAATTATGGTAGATAAATTAGCGAAAGATCTTGAAGAAGAAAAAATGGTTTCTGAAAATAGAAAACAACGAATTGATGTACTTGAAGAAGATTTATTGAATGTAACGAAAAGATTAAGCGAGCTTGATGAAGGCAAATAACGATACACCAATACTTCTGCAAAAATACTCTGATTGATTTTTGCAGAAGCTCCTAAAGATTATACAATATGTCACCCGATAAGAATTATAGAGGTGTATTTTGAAAAAGATTATTCTTATTTGTCTTTTATTACAATCTATTTTCGTGTTTGCAGATATTAAAAACTGGACTGCGGAAGAATCTAAAGCAAGAAATCTTTTTAATCAGGGACGTGTAGAAGATGCAATTATTCTTTTTAGAGAGATAATTTTATCATCTGATAATGAAAATGTTAGAATGGAGTCGTATTATTGGCTGGGGTTGGCATTTATTAATACGGGTAAATATAAACTTGCAGAAAATAATTTAGAGTATTATTTAAGAATATACGGAAAAAAAGGAGCTCATTATGTTGATGCTCTCTATCAGCGGGGAGTTAATTTTTTTCTATCTGAGAAGTATTTAGAATCAATAGATATTCTTGATTCATTTATTAAAAGTTACCCGGGTAATAGAATGATTTCTAATTCATATTACTGGCTTGGTGAGTGTTTTTATGCGTTAGGCAGGTTTGATGATGCTATTTTATATTTTACGGTTGTAACAGAGAAATTCCCCGGGACAATTAAGTATGAAGCATCAGTTTTTAAATTACGATTGATTGAGCATAAAAAAACTGAATTAGTTTTACAAAATATAATTAAATGGTCAAATGAGCAATATCTTTCAAGCGTTAATCAATTTAAAATTAATGAATTATCATTATTGCAGGCACTCGAATCATTAAGAAGCGGTAAGAACATTGATCCTGAAATTGAAAGAAAATTAAGAAGTGAAAACGAAGAGTTACGAAAAAAAATTGTAGAACTTGAAAAAGGTTTACCGGTTACCGGAAATTATTTTGTATCCGATACAAGTGAAAGAGCAAAAGAACTTGAATTAAAAGCACAATTATTAGATAGAAAAGAGCAAGCTCTTAAATTACTTGAGGAACAATTACGAAAAAGGGAGAGCGGTAATGAATAGAAGAATATTTCTTTTATTAACTTTTTCATTTGTATTTACCTCAATATATTGCAAGGATCCTGATAATACAAGTGTAAAAGCAGGTGCTAAAACGTTGATTGCAAAAAATCTCAAATTAACAGTGTGGGATGATAACGGCAGGTTCAATGTTTCGAGTAATATTGAAAATCGTTGGGAAGCATTATTTTTTAATGATTATCCTTCCACTAATTTTATGCGGTTTTATTTGAATAATGAGGTATTGGATTTTGGAATGGGTGGTGGATTAAATAAATCTTCAATTCAAATAGTCGATAATAGTGTTGTGTATGAATGGTCAAATCAGGTTGTCAGGATTGTTTTAAATTATAGTTTTATAAAAATGGATTCTGAATTATATGATGCTTTAAAAATAAATGTAAAAGTAATTAATCTAAGCAGTCAATCACTGACCGTATCATCATTATTTTGTTTTGATACCTATCTTGGTGAAAACACGAATTCACATTTTATATTACCGGGAGATATCGCAGTAAATTCTGAAATAGAATTTAGCGGAAATACAGTTCCTTCTTATATAGCATCCGACTCAATAACAAAAACAGATCAGATAAAATTTTATTTTGATGGAAGTCAGGAAACAAGACCGTATAGAGTTTTTATGGCTAATTGGAAAAAAGTATCTGAAAGACAAGGTGTTTATATGGTTAAAGAAGGAGAGTCTTTCAATTGGGGGCGTTTTTCATTTAATGATTCAGCATTATTTGTTGAATATAGAAATGTACCTGTTAAAATTGATTCCGAAATATCAAGGGATTTTTTCATACAAAACAAATCAGGTGTTACTGAAAATATTTCTGTAACACCTGAAGTTACAAAAGAAGTTAAACAGGAAGCTAAACAGGAAGTTATAATAAAAGATACTAAAATGGATATTTTGCCGGATATTGGCACACTTACTGATTTGGGGATTGATGATTTACTAAGATTGTTAACACTAATTAACAAAAAACTTGATAATGAAAGCAATATAACTCAAAATGATATAGAATATTTTGATGAGATACTTAAAGTAATTGAAAAAAAAACGAACAAGAGTAAATAAGTATTGTTATTTAAGCTTGCTCGTTTTTTTATCCAATTTTTTAGAGATATGCTAACGTTATATAATAAGTTCCATAACTCTTTTACTGTCAATATTCATATTTTTTATTGATTTTGAAGAAATATTATCAGCTGTGTTGTATTCCTGATTAACAGATTTTACATTTGATGAAACACTTGATAGATTTTGACTGGCAATTTGTATTGACATAAATTCTTTTTCAAGGTTTGCTTTATCTATATTGTTAACAGTTTTAAAGTAGTCAATTTGCTCTATTAGAGGCGCATTTTTTGTAAAACGATCTGACAGAATATTTTTATTGTCGAATTTTGTTTCATCAATAATCTTCCATGCATCATCATTTTTTTCATGTTTAACAAGTGAATTAAGTTCTTCTAATTTAGTATTAATAAATTGATTTTTTGATATGTTGTTCTCATAGTTCGTTAATCTAATATTATTGTTAATAATTTTAGCTTTAATATACGAATCACTGCTGCTGACAGTTGAAAAATCTTTAAGTAATTTTTCTGACATTTTATTTTTATTGATCTTTGTAATTGACAGAGAATCGTCTTCTTTGATTTTCTTTTGGTAGTCATTTGAATTTGAAATAATCTTGTCTGATGTAATATTCATTTATTTCCCTCCCCAAGGTAACAAACTAAGTGATTTTAGTATAAAATAAATTCTAAATCAATATAAATTTTAATTTATTGTACGTTTTCATCAAATATTTCGGTTTATTTTTAAAAAAGTTAATAGAAAAAGACTATTTTTATTATTTAATATGTGAGGCTTATGTATAGGAAGGTAAATTATGAAGAAATTGTGTATGATTTTGTCAGATTTCAGGTGTTATTTATGTGGTAAGGTATTGACAAATATGGAAAAGGTTTGTGATAGCTGTATCGGTTCTTTTTATCATGATCTATCAGAAGAAAAATTTGATCATTTTGATATAGTTCATTATGATAATTATTCTTTTATTCAGTTTTATTATTCATATTGTAAATCACTTGTTATGTTGAATAAAAAACAAGGTGATTGGGGGGTAATACAATTATATTATCAGTTAATAAAAAAATATTTTATGATTTCAAAGGAGGATATAGTTATTGTTGTTCCTGATTCATTGGTGAAAAGATTTTTTAAAGGGAAGTCGGCATTCAGTTATTTAGCTACTTATTTTAAAAAGGACGGCTATACTGTCTGTGATAATATTTTAATGAAAAAGTTATTTACAGGTAAACAAAAATTACGATCAAAACAGGATCGAATAGAGAAAGTAAAAAATGATTTTTATATAAATAATAAAATAATTGTGAAAAATGATAAAAATGTAGTATTAATAGATGATATTTATACTACGGGTTCTACAATAAATCGATGTAGTGAGTTATTAAAAGAATATGGTTTTAAAACAGTGAAGGCAATAACCATTTTTAAAGTAATTTTTAGAAATGCTTCTTAAGTGTGATAGTAGAGCCTTTATATTTTTAATGAAAAAAGGATTAAATAATGAAAACAAAATCTATTATTTTTACTTTATTAACCTTAATACACGTTTCAGGATGGTCTTCCGATAAAATTGTAAAAATTGCAACATTAACAGGTTATCCTCCATTTTGTTTTGACGAACCAGCCGGGACTGCATCGGTGAGTAATAGTATACCTCCCGGTATGGATGCAAAATCATTTAAAGGAATAAGTTGGGATGTTGTCAGGGAAAGTTTTGCTGCCGTTGATTATACTATACAGCTTGAATTGGTTCCTTGGGTCAGGGTTATGAATTATTTAGAAAACAATCAGGTTGATTTGTGTTTTCCTGCTGTAAAGACGGATGGCAGGGGGGAATTGTACTATTTTTCAAAAAATCCTGTTGATAGACAACAATTTGTGATTTATGTAAGAAAAGATTCTCCCCTTCAATGGGATGGACTAAAATCACTAAGTGGTTTAACTATTGGAACAATGAGAGAGTGGTCGTTTGGTCAACGTTTTGAGACGGCTGATTTTTTTAAAAAGGTTTCAAATACTGAAATTATTATTGGTTTACAAAATCTCAATTTAGGGCGTGTTGATGGTGTTGTCGGGTATGAGATATCATATGATTATGAATTAACGAAAGCCGGTATGTTGAATGTTTTTAAAAAATTACCGCCATTTGACTATTCGGATGAATTTATGATGGGTTTAAAAAATAACACAAAATCCAAGTTATTACTCGATGAATTTGATAGAGGATATGAAGTTATACAAAAAAATGGGATTCTTCAATCAGTTAAAGCAAAATGGAAAATATCAAACGCCAATAATTGAGTTCAGGACACCTCTATATATCTGGTTTTTTAGAGTTACTTTTTATTACTTATATACTGAGCCTCTTGCAAAAATCATGAGTACACAATTTTTGCAAGAGGCTCTACTATTTATTGGTTAAATTGGTTTCCAGTTTCGATTATTTTAACTTTTCTATTAAGTATTCACGCTTTATTCCGAAAATACTAGTATCTTACTCTTTAATAAGGCGGTATCTTATGAATCGGAGATACATAGACATTTATATAATTATGGGAATAATTACCTCTGTAATATTGATAATACTTGTTGGAAAATATTATTTTGGCTGGTTTGAGTCCGAATCTACAAATTATGCACGTTATACACCGGTATTGAAAAATATTGAAAAGACCGGAGTTCCTGTTGATACTATAAAACCAGAGAACATGGTCACTAAAAAAGAACCACAACCTGAAATAGCTACATTAAATCAATCGATAGTTATAAAAAATAAAATTTCTGAAGCAACTAATGAAAATAGTATGAAAATCGAACAGATAATTCCTGCGAAGAATAAATCTCAAACATCTCAAAAAAATATTAGCAAACCGGTCATTATTTCTAAGACAATTGAGGTCAAAAAAATAAATACAGCGATTGAACCTGTTAGAGTAAAAACAATTGTTAATGAAGAAAAAAAAATTGTATTAAATGAACAGAATTTTCATTCTCTTGGCGAATTTGTTTCTGGTGATGAAAAAGATTACCGTTATCATTTAATAGATAAACTTACCGTAAATACAATAGTGATTGATAAACTTTCAAAAGGAAATGGTGTTTCACACGAATTTTTTAAAGTAGCTTATCAAACAAATATGATTCCGGCTAAAGTATTAATTGATATTGTTGAAAGCAAAGAGTTTCGGGATTTAATACCTAAATCTATTTTGAAAAGAGAGTCAGTAATACAATTACAAATTGGAGAAAAAGTTGTATTCTCAGCATCAGCAATAAGGAATTTACTCGTCTTATGGGGTGATGGTAAATTAACACCGGTTCAAAAAGTCTGGATTGTTGGTGCTGAAAGATAGAAAAACGCTTAAAATCATATCAAACCTATACTTGACACATTATCTTTAAAATAATATAACTTTTAAAAATAGTCGATACTTATTTTGTATTGACTATTTTTATCAGTACGGCATCGAATGTATAAACATGCCACACAATCAAGGAAAATAAATGATACAAGCTGCAGATGTAACTATTCAATTTGGCAAGAGAATTCTCTTTAAAGATGTTAATGTTAAGTTTTCACATGGAAATTGTTATGGATTAATTGGTGCTAACGGTGCCGGGAAATCTACTTTTCTTAAGGTTCTTTCCGGGGAATTAGAGCCAACTTCCGGGGAAGTTATCATTGAAAAAGGTAAAAGAATGGCCTGTTTGAGACAGGATCATTATGTATTTGATGAATTCAATGTTTTAGAAACCGTTATAATGGGATATAAAAAACTTTATGATATAATGAAAGAAAAAGATGATATCTACAGTAAAGCTGATTTCTCTGATGCTGACGGTATTAGAGCAAGCGAGCTTGAAGGTGAGTTTGCTGAATTAGGCGGTTGGGAAGCTGAAAATGATGCTGCAAAATTATTATCCGGTTTAGGTATTCCTGAAGAACTTCATAATAAAAAAATGATAGAGCTTGAGGGTGGGGATAAGGTTCGGGTGTTAATCGCCCAGGCTTTGTTTGGTAATCCTGATATTCTTTTAATGGATGAGCCGACAAATCATCTTGATATGGATTCAATCAAGTGGCTTGAAGATTTTTTAATCAATTTCGAAAATACAGTTATTGTTGTTTCTCATGACAGACATTTTATAAATAAAGTTTGTACAAGTATTGCGGATATTGATTTCGGAAAATTGTCACTCTATTCCGGTAACTATGATTTCTGGTATGAATCAAGCCAGTTATTAAGAAAACAGCTTAAAGATGATAACAAAAAGAAAGAAGAAAAAATTGCCGAGTTAAAAGATTTTATCAGACGATTCAGTTCTAATGCATCAAAATCTAAACAGGCAACATCCCGAAAGAAAATACTTGATAAAATAGATCTTGATGATTTAAAACCATCTTCAAGGAAATTCCCATATATTGCTTTTGTTCCTGAAAGAGAAGCCGGTAAGGAAATTTTGAGAGTTGAGAATCTAACAAAAACAGTTGACGGTGTTAAAGTTCTTAATAATGTTTCATTTTTTTTACAAAGAGGCGACAAAGTTGCATTAATAGGGCCTGATGGTTTAGCAAAGACGATGTTGTTTAAAATTTTAGCCGGTGAAGAAAAGGCTGATTCTGGAACATATACGTGGGGGCAGACTATAACATGGTCTTATTTTCCGAAAGATAACAGTAAATTTTTTGACGGGTGTGATTTATCTCTTGTTGAATGGCTTAAACAGTTTTCTAAAAATACAGAAGAAACCTACATGAGAAGTTTTCTTGGCAGAATGTTATTCTCTGGTGATGAAGCATTAAAAAGTGCAAAAGTTTTATCAGGAGGGGAACGTGTGCGATGTATGCTTTCTCGAATGATGTTAACGGATGCAAACTTTCTTATGCTTGATGAGGCAACAAATCATTTAGACCTTGAGTCAATTACTGCATTAAATAATGGTTTAACTGCATATAAAGAATCTATTTTATTTGTATCTCAGGATCATCAGTTTGTAAGTACAATTGCAACTCGAATTATTGAAATAACTCCTAAGGGTATAATTGATAAAATTATGGATTATGATGAATATCTGGAATCTGAAGATATTAAGGAATTACACAAGAAGTATTATAGTTAGAGCCTCTTGCAAAAATCAAGAGTACTTGATGAAAAAAAGTGTACTTTTTTTATGCTTACGGCAATACGCAATATAATTGCGTTAGAGGTAACTTCATGCAAAAATTCGAGATAAATAAAGGATTTTTGCATGAAGCTCTACATATATTACTTTGTCGTATATTTTGGTTTCAAAATAATAGCACCAAGAGGTGGTATTTTAACATTGATTGAATATGGTTTACCAAATATACCGCCCGGGATTGCTTTAACCCCGCCGTAGTTGCCAAAATTTGAACCGCAATATTTTCCGGAGTCACTATTGAAAATTTCTTCATAAAAACACTCTTCAGGAACCCCAAGCATATAATAATCACGAGGAACCGGTGTGAAATTGATAACGACAACCAGAAAATCTTTCGGGTCTGATGATTTTCTTATAAATGATAAAATACTGTTATCAGAGTCGTCACAGTTAATGCCTTCAAAACCGTCAGGAGTAAAATCTTTTTCCCAAAGAGATTTTTCTTCTTTATAGATATGGTTAAGATCAGAAATTGACTGCTGTATTCCTTTATGGAAATCAAAGTCGAGTAAATGCCAGTCTAAACTTTTATCTGCATTCCATTCGTCAAACTGTGCGAATTCCTGTCCCATAAATAATAATTGTTTACCCGGATGAGTCCACATATACGCATAGTATGCTCTTAAATTTGCAAATTTCTGCCAGTAATCACCGGGCATTTTGGCAATCATTGAACCTTTACCGTGAACAACTTCATCATGTGAAATCGGTAGCACAAAGTTTTCACTCCACGCATAAATAAAACTGAATGTTAATTCACCATGATGATATTTTCTATGAATCGGGTCTTTTTCAATGTATGACAATGTATCGTTCATCCAGCCCATGTTCCATTTAAAACCAAAACCAAGACCGCCAATGTATGTCGGTTTTGAAACACCACCGAATGATGTCGATTCTTCAGCTGCCATCATAACTCCCGGGTAATATTGATGAACAATAGAATTAAGATGCTGCATAAATTCGATAGCTTCAAGGTTTTCTCTACCGCCATACTGATTAGGTATCCATTCACCTTCTTTTCGTGAATAATCCAAATATAACATAGAAGCAACAGCATCCACCCGTAAACCGTCAAAATGAAATTTGTCCAGCCAGTATAATGCATTGGATATAAGAAAGTTTTTTACTTCCAGTCTGCCGTAGTTGAATATTTTGGTACCCCAATCCATATGTTCGCCTTTTTTAGGATCAGCGTGTTCATATAATGCAGTACCGTCAAAATCAATAAGTCCATGAGCATCTTTCGGGTAATGTCCGGGAACCCAGTCTAATATTACACCGATTCCATTTTTATGACATTCATCAATAAAAAACTGTAAATCTTTAGGCTCACCAAATCGTGATGTCGGTGCAAAATATCCTGTTACCTGATAACCCCATGAACCGTCAAACGGATGTTCTTCAATCGGCATAAGTTCTATATGAGTAAAACCCAGGTTTTTTACATAGGGAACAAGTTCATTCGCCATTTCGATATAGGTTAAGAAACGGTTTCCTTCTTCCGGTCGTCTTCTCCATGAACCAAGATGTACTTCATAAATACTCACAGGCTGGTTAAGAAAATCAGATGATGCACGTTTTTCCATCCATTTTTTATCTTTCCACTTATAATCTTCGAGGGTATAAACAATTGAAGCAGTTTTTGGTCTTAATTCGCAGTATGTTGCATACGGGTCTGATTTCTCAAGAAGCCGTCCGTCTTTTGCTTTTATTTCGTATTTGTATATTTCACCTGACTTTAAACCTTTTTTAAAATGTACCCATACACCCGAGTCATGAAGAAGTTCCATAACATCTTTTCTGCCGTCCCAGCCGTTAAAGTTACCAATAACGCTCACTCTTTGTGCATTTGGTGCCCAGACAGAGAAATAAACCCCTTTTTCACCGTCAATTGTCATTTGATGTGCACCGAGTTTTTCGTAAATCTTATAATGCTGTGAACGGTTAAATAAATATTGATCAAATTGAGTGATGCCTTCAACCCATTTTGAATATGGATCTTCGAGAGTCCATTCCTGACCGTTATAGCCGGTAATTTTAAAATGATAATCAAATTTATCATTTTTTTCAAAAATGATGGCTTCATAAAGCCCGTCATTGTGTACTTTGTGCATATTGTATTCTTTGTTACTTTTTTCATCAACGATTTTAACTGTTTTTGCATCCGGTAGAAAAGTTCTAATCGACGGAACATTCTTTAACTCATTCCCTATTGGTGCTTCGACCATGTGAAGACCCAGAACTCTATGAGGGGTTTGGTTATTTGAATTAACAATTCCGACTATTTCATCGGCATACATTGATGTGATCATTTGATGACTCCATATTGATATTTAAGTATTTATACAGTATATCACTATTTTTTTTTGTATGTTTAAAAATAGATAGAAAAGTGATTTTTTTTAAATTTATTATATTTATTTTGACCACGGCCAATGAATACATCGATCGTGAGGTCCGAATAATGAAATATCTGCATTCCCGGAAATGGCTATAGTTGTAATCAGGCAGTTCTGAAGTATTTTTCTCGCTTTTCCCATGGTTAAGCCAGTGTTTGAAACATCATCGGTTAATATAATTCTTTTATTTGTAAATTCAAAATCAACTGGTTTTAGAAGCAGTGGTTCATTTCTTATCTGCTGATGCGAATCATTACGTAAATTAAGATGTATAATTTCAAGCGGGATGTCGAGAAACTTCGCAATGAGATAACCGGGAAGGATTCCTCCCCGGGCAATAGCAACTACCATATCAAATGAATCAGGAACAAGTGTTTTAATACGATTCATCATCTCATCAAGAGATATTTCCTGGAAATTATCTGCGTCTTTCATGAATTACTATATATATAAAACTGATAACAACGCACACTACCATCCCGGGAAGACTTATTAATCGTTGATTCAAAAATGATTGTATTGATAGAGTATTTACAAATGGTACAAAAATGATACTTGATAAACGTGCAATGATAAGACTTATCGGGATAATAAACAGTAAGTTAATCGATGTTTTTCTTAGTAATGAAATGATTAACGTTACTACCATTAATTCTACAATGAGCATTTGAAGCATTGGCATTGGTGCGTGAGCAGGCATCCCGGTTAGTATGTTATTAGCAAGAGGAGTTATAATGCCGAGAAATACAGCGGATACCGGGTCTAATGTAAGAGCTGCAATTACTACTGCAATATAAATCGGGATAAAAACGGTCCCATTTATACCGGAAAGATGAAATAAAAATGGTATTATTACAGAAATAGATAGAAACAGAACAAAATACAATGATTTTTTCATGGTTACATTAATAGTTGTTGTCATAGAATCTCCTTTTATATTTTAATTAATTCATATTCCATTGAACCAAGTCCGATGCTCTGGCCATAGGTCATTTGAAGCATACCATTTGTGTTGCTTCGTAACCCTTTGAATTTGTCTTTTCCCGGTTCGAGATTTTCTTTAAGAATTGATTCTTTATTGCCGGTTTGTGCGTTGACCAGATCGTATGATGCTTTATCTATTGCTACCGGGTCATTTGATATGAGAATACCAATGTCAGGTACTATCGGATAATCACTCCAGCCTGCACAGTCGCAATCAGGTACAACATTCATAACAAAATTGATGTATAACACTTTATCTTTTTTGTTTTTAACAGAAGCATACGCATATTCAGTCATTTTTTCGATAAATTCATCAAGTTCAACATCCCAATTCATACCAATTGCTTTAACCTGGCAAACAGTCATGCATTCACCACAACCGATACATATGTGCTGATCAATGAGTGCTTTCTTATTGTTCAATGTAATAGCGTTTTCAGGGCAAATTGTTTGACATTTTCCGCAACCGACACATTTTTCTGTGATTATAAAAGGTCGTACTGAATGCTGATCGCGTTTGCCGGCAGCCGGCGCACACCCCATTGCCAGATTTTTTATTGAACCGCCAAAACCTGCCATTTCATGAGCTTTGAAGTGAGTCATAACAATCATACTGTCTGAAGACTCAATATCGCCTGCTATTTTTGCTTTTTTGAAATGTTTTAAATTAATATCGATTTCTTTAAAATTCTCACTTCGTAAGCCGTCAGCTATTATTAAAGGTGCACCGACTACTGCGTATGCAAAGCCGTGAGAAATTGCAGTGTTTAAATGATCGATTGAATTATGTCTTGAGCCCGAGTAGAGTGTATTGGTATCGGTAATAAATGGTTTCCCTGAGTGTTTTTTGATAAAATCAACAGCTTCACGGACAAAAATGGGATTAATAAATGAATCATTACCATATTCACCAAAGTGAATTTTGATTGCTGTTAAATCATCTTTTGAAATTGTATTTTTATAAATATCCTGATTTAAAAGGCTACGAACTTTCATAATTTTGCTGTTTTCATGGGATCTTGTTTTAAAATCGGAAAAATAAACGATAGATTTCATTGTTCACTCCAAATAATCGTAATTATATCATTAATTAAAAAATTGAGCGTTGAAAAAACAAAAAAATTGAATTAATTAAAATGGAGGTTTACCGTATGAAAAAATATGTATGTATTTTGTGTGTCTGCATGGTTTCATGTGTACCGATAACTGAAAAAATAGATGGGAATGTCACTGCAAATGGTATTACTCAGGCAGTTGTCGAGTCATCCGTTGTATGTACATCTTTTGTTTTCACGATGCGTAATAATAAAGGTTTAATGGCTGATTGTTTTGGAACAATTAATAGTGAAAATATTACCATAACTATTGAAGATGTTGTTTCAATTGATGCTTTGATACCATCCTTTCAATTATCTGATGAAGCAGTTGTTTTTATTAATGGTATTGAACAAATAAGTGGTGAATCGGTTGTTAATTTCTATGATACGGTCATATATCAGGTTGTTGATGCTGAACAAAAAATAAGGAATTATTATGTCACTGTCATTTATGATTCCTATACCATGTTTTTACCGGAAACATTTATAATAGTTGCAGATAGTTCTCAGTATATTTTAAATGATTATACTGCCAAACGGAGTGGTAATGAATATGTTTTTTATCTTCCGCTAGAGGCAAATTTAAATGAAGTGGTTTTAGATTTTAAAATTCGTGAAGGCGTGCTTCTTTATTGTAATGAGCAACAGATTATCACTAAAGAAACAAAGTGTGATTTGGAATCGAATTCACAATTCAGGGTGATAGCTGCCCATAACAAGAATGTTGATTGTGCCATTACGATTAATAGAAAAGGGTTAATACCACTTTCATACCTTTCTGATGAAATATATGCTGATAATAAAGAAATTCTCCTCGATGATGGCAGATTTGAATATTCAATACCGGAAAATTATACATTTGGGATAGTGCAAAGTAAAAATGTGGAAATCAGTCAGTCGTTTGATGTTTCGGTAATTGACCGTGATGCTGAGCGTTTTATCGTTTTCAGAGTAACAAGACTTCATGATTCGTTGTTTCTTGATAAATATATATCGGTGTCAAATGGCGGGGTAATAGAAGAGTCCGAAGCAATAGAAGAAAATGATGAATTATATGGAGACGGTTTGATAATGTATGGTTTTGCCTGTTCGGGAGCTGGTGGTGCAAATGATGAATTTGTTATTTTGTTTAACAATTCATTAGTGCCTATAGATTTATCCGGGTTTAAAATAAAATATTCTGCTGCTTCAGGAATCACATTGTCCAATAAATTCATTTTTGCAGAAAACCTGTATACCATACAACCCGGGCGATTTGTTTTAATAAGCGGTAAATCATATCTGATGGGTAATTGGCGTGGCGATACTTTTCCTGATTGTGTAAATACAAGAGATTTTGGTTTTTCGGGTACATCAGGGCATGTTGTTATTACGAATGCTGACAATGTTGAACTTGACAGGGTAGGTTATGGAAGTGCTTTAAAACCGGAGGGGGAGGCTGTTTATAATACTTCCGGCGGATACTATGTTCATAGAAATGAGTCATGTATTGATACTAATAATAATGCGGTGGATTTTTCGTTTTATGATGAAACTGGGGATGGTTTGTTGAGGAATTCTAATAGTTTACGTTAACAATTAAGCCTGGAGTATGAAAAGGAATTGCCGCAGATATAAGAATTTTTATGCGGATGACACTGATTTGGGTGGATTAGCATGGATTCGGCGGTTTTCTTATTATTGTGATAAAGCGGGGTAATTTTTATTGTATAACTTTCCTTTATGTATATCGCAATGATATAGTGAACGTCTATATACTTAATAATCTGATTTTATAAGAATGTTTAGGATATATCCTGAATTCATTATTATTTACGGGAAATGTATAGTGTAATCTTAATCATGGAGTGTGTTATGGATATCGCAAGGCAGAAATATATTGAAAAGATCCGTCCATTTATAATGCAATACTTCTTAAAGAAATTGTCAAACGCTATAATGTAAGAAATGTTTTTTTACTGGAAAAGATTGCTCAATTTTTATTTGATACTATTGGCAATCTCGTGACAGCACATACTATTTCGAAATATATGAAATCTCAAAAAATCACTACGTATGTTGATACTGTCCGGAATTATTTAAAATACTTCAAGAGTTGTTATAGTGCTCATCAGATTAGCAGGTTTGACATAAAAGGAAAGAAAATTTTTGAAATAAATGATAAATACTACATCAATGATGTTGGTATGTGTCATTCAAATTTAAAATATAGAGCCGGTAAAATTTCACAGATACTTGAAAATGTTGTGTATATGGAACTTCTCTACAGAGGATATAATGTTTCTGTTGGAGCATCGAATGGTACTGAAATAGATTTTAATGCGACAAAACACAATGAAAAGACATATTTTCAGGTCACATATCTTCTTGCATCAGAGGAGACGGTCAAAAGAGAATTTGCTCCGCTTCTTGCTATCAAAGATGATTCTCCTGAATATGTTTTAAGTATGGATAATACAATCCGGGGAAATGACTATCAGGGAATAAGACGTTTAAGTATTATTGATTTTCTTACATACTGAGGGTAAAAAATAAAAATACCGGATTTCTTTTGACGAAGTAGAAATTTTAAAGATGGGTTTTTAGAGGTTCCCCTAAAATATTTCAGCCTACGAATACTCAACATTCTTTTTAATGCCGACTTTCTTCATTTTCTTATATAAATCCTGCCGGCTCAAACCGATTTTATCAGCCGTCATTTTAACATTCCATTCATTTTTATTAAGATGGTAGAGGATGAAATTTTTATCAAAAATATCAGAAAATTGTTTTTTTGCCTCGGTATACATTTCAGGAATAGTTGCAAAATCAAACCCGTTGTCTTGTGTGCTGTTAAATGGTACTGCATGATTTTCTACTTTACCATTCGGCGTATCGGCGGGTTCTTCAAAAACAAGACTTTCATAACCGATCCATTCGTTATTACAAATAATAACTGCATGTTCAATTTTATTTTTCAGTTCCCGTATATTTCCCTTCCATTGATAATTAATCATATCATCAAGAAGTTCAGGGTCAAATCCTTTAATGTTTTTATGATATTTATTGTTAAAGTCATTTATAAAAGACATTGCAAGATGTTTTATTTCAGTTTTTCTTTGTCGAAGCGGTGGCACTTTCAGATGAACAACATTAAGTCTATAGTATAAGTCTTCTCTAAAATTATTATTTTTTATTCGGTCTTCAATATTTATATTGGTAGCAGCAAGAATCCGTGCATTAATTTTTATGACATGTGCCGAACCGACACGCATTATTTCATTTTCCTGAATGACCCGTAACAGTTTTGCCTGAAGACCGATTGGCATTTCACCAATTTCATCAAGAAATAATGTGCCATTATCAGCCTGTTCAAAAAGACCGATTTTTAACCCTTGAGACCCGGTGTACGAACCTTTTTCGGCTCCGAATAATTCGCTTTCAATTAAACCTTCCGGTATAGCAGAACAATTAATGCTGATAAACTTTCCTTTTCTACCTGAATGATGATGACAGAGTTTTGCAATTAATTCTTTACCTGTTCCCGATTCGCCGGTTATAAGTATAGGAATATCTGTTTTTGACACTGTTTCAATTTTGTTTATTATCGCACTCATTACCGGTGAAAAATAATAACCGAAATCACCGGTTTCTGATTTTACTTTGTGCGTGAGGCTTTCTCTGATATTATTAATTCTATTTCGTATCATTGTGTTTTCAAATGGTTTAGAAATATAATCGTATGCACCTTTTTTTATTGCCTCTATCGCGACACTTTCAGAACCAAACGCAGTGATTAGAATAACAGGAATTGAACTGTAATTTTTTTTTATTATTGTTAAAAGGTCTATACCATTGATACCGGGTAAATTGTAGTCAACAATTGCAATGTCGCATTGATTCTGTTCAAGTTTTATTATTCCTTCTTCTGCAGAATAAGCAGATATAACTTCATACCCTTCTTGTATGAATAGTTCGGAAATTGCAAAGTTTACAGACTCTTCATCATCAACAATTAATAGTTTCATTCATTATTCCTTAATAGAACACAAAATAAAGTACCTTCTTTTCCTGATGAAATCAGTTTAATTTCACCATTGTATTTTTCAATTATTTTTTGACAAATTGATAAACCAAGCCCTGTCCCTTCTGATTTTGTAGTGAAAAACGGTATAAAGACTTTTGAAATATTGTGAATTTTAATTCCTTCTCCATCATCCTTAATATATATTTTAGTGTCAGAACCTGATTTTTCTGCATAAATTGAAATGTTTTTAGCGTTTGCCTCAATTGAATTGTATATGAGATTTAAAAATATCTGTCTGAAATAATAATTATTAATGCGTATTGTTATACCAATCAGATTTTTATCAACATTGAAGTTAACTTCTTTTTTTAATAAATCAAACCTGATAAGATCAATTATAGATTGAAAAGTGATAAAAATATCAATTTCATTGTCATTTTCACTTTCTTTATCCTTAAATGTATTAAGAAATGTGTCAGCTAATGTTTTTATTCTTTTAATATCTTTATCGATGATGGTATGGTATTTTTCAATGCTTTCATTACTCATTGAACTGTGCCGTTCGAGTAGTTGCTCATTTAATGATTGAATTGCAGCAACCGGATTTTTTATTTCATGCACGATACTGGCTGCTATTTTTTCAATCAGTGACATTTTTTCACGAATATGATTTTCTTTCACATCTTCATTGGTATAAAACTGACTGAACCGGTAGTAGAGAAAATAAATCAGCAATGCCGATATACTTATACAAAAAGGCAAAATACCCTGAAGATGTATTGGATATTTTTTCATCACTGATAATATAATATTTATAATAATATAAGGTATATAGCCGATTATTGATAACTGGCACCATAAAAAGATGTAGATATTCTTTTTTATCTGATTTTTGTTGTTGATATTAATAAAGATTGAATACACAACAATTCCGATGAGGATAGTTATAATATAAAACATCTGAAATAACATAATGGTATCTTTTAATGCAATAAATGGTATTAAAATAACAAGAGTGACAATTATTTTCACTGATAATTTCTGATGTAGGACTATATTGATATAAACAAGCATAAGTAGCGGAATAATCATATATAAAAATGAAGAAGGTGAAAAACCGATTTTTAATGTACCAGTAAACTCAAGATTGTAAAAAAGGCTGGCACAAAAATTGATAAACCAGTATATAGAATGTATCGTCGGTTTGAGAGTTTTATGACCGGTAAAAAGCACTGCAATCCCGGTCATAAAAAGTAACCCAGTTGAAAAAAGATTTAAAAAATACAGTAAATTTAAATTTATCATAGAAGTTATTATAAACTTTTTTTAGGAGTTCTACTACCAATTCCGACATTTAATATTGGAAAAAACGGTAATGCCCCGCCTTGTAAACCGACAACATTGATTAATCCTATTTGAATACCGGCTAACGATTTTGCATAGTTAACTAAACCGATTTGAACTCCCCGGGCATGTCCTGCAACATTCACAATTCCATATTGTAAACCATCCATTTTTTGTGATGCAACATTAACTAATGAAGGGCTTAATAATGCACTGGTGACAATTAACGCTGTGTAAAGCGGAGTAGTATACTGATCATTTCTCCAGATATTTTGTGCATTATGCATTGATCTGAAACTCATTCCATTCTGGCTGATATATGAGAGCTGATTAATTGAAAATGCAAATAAAGTTGCATTCATTAACCCCATCTGCACACCGGATAACTGTTTTGTTGTGTTAAAAATAGATGACCATTGAAGCCCCTGAACAGAAGTCGAACTGTTATTACCGATAAGTGATACTTGAATACCTTTTGTTGTATGAGAGTTTACATTAATACCTAAAGTAGATTGAATCCCTGAAAAGCTGTCTTTCACAATATTAAAGCCTAATGAAGTCTGTAACCCGCTAAAACGCGATCTGTTAATGTTTCCAAGTAATGCCGTTTCCAAACCTGCACTATCACCATTTTTACCCAAATAATTTATTGCTAAACTTGTTCTCATACCATATGATTTAGAGAAATTACCCAGTATATTAATACCAAGTGTTGATTGAATACCGAACATTTCCGAGTAGTGTGACTGGATATTAGCACCAAGTGATGTCTGTATACCATATATTTTTGAGTAATTACCGAAAACGTTAGCCCCGAGAGTTGATTGTATACCATATAAAGCACCGTGATTACCGAATGTATTTATACCAAGTGACGATTGAACCCCGGCAACGGTTGAATAGTTAGCCTGGATATTAGCACCAAGCGTACTCTGTATCCCCATAATTTTTGTATTAACCAAATTGATATTAGCCCCCAGAGATGATTGGAACCCGCCTAAAATTGTATCTTCTCCCATAATGTTTGCACCAAGTGTATTTTGTGCCACAAAAAGGTTGGATCGTGATAGATTTAACCCGAGTGAGTTCTGACCGAGATAAACAGGGCTTTTCAAACCTGCATAGTTGAAACCAAGTGTTGTTTGTATACCATAAATCGGGCTTGAATTGTTATTCCAGTTAAATGCTAATGAAGGTTGGATAACAAAATTGGGGGTGAAATCACCTACAATGACTCCGGCAAAAAAGTAAATGTAGTATGATTTTTTCATATTTCTATCGAGTATTTTTAAATCGATTTTTTCAGTTACCGTTTTTCTTTTGATTTTATAGTCTTTCTTTTTTGAAGTTTTCTCTTGCGCTTCAGTTACAACTTCATCCAGTGAGTTTTCAATTCTTGATGACTCATCAAGCGTATCTTCTATAATATCTTCTGCAAAGAGTGACCCGCTCAGCATGATAATACATAAACAAAGTGCATATATTCTATTCATTTTATATCTCCTGAGTATTACAAGCAAATGTCGTGCCTGATATAGCTATTGAAAAGACTTAGAGAATTATCTGTTTTATCTGTATTTTGTCGCAATTTTGGCGACATTGTCGTACTAATATATACCGTTATTGAATTTTTACCACATAGGGGATTATTCTGCATTAGTATAGTAACATTTGGCATATTCAGGGGACTTATGTGTAATGGCACATAATTTGCTAATGTTCTGTATGGAGGTCTGAAATGACAATAAAAAATAGTTTATTAGTGGGTATGGTAACTTTGTTCTTGGCAGGATGTACAATGGAAGAGGTTTCAACAGATACCTATACATCAACATTTACTTCAACAAAATCTATAAGTGTGGAAAATACAACGGGAAATCTAAACATTACAAAATGGGATAACAATTACATTGAAGTAAAAGCAACAAAAAAAGCAGTCTTTAAAGATGATGCATCTGATGTTACTGTTTCAATAACTGATGAAGAAACTTATTCTATTAAAACGGTGTATCCAGATTATTGCAATGGTGTTTCTGTCGATTATGAAATAAAAATTCCTGCTTCAATCAATATTAAAGCAACGATAACCACCGGTAATATTACTATTAACGGCGGAGAATTAGCGTCAGGTATTGAAACAACAACAGGGGATATTAAAGTATTAAATACAAAGTATACAGGAAATGTTAAATGTACGACAGGTAATATTTCTGCTGAGATATGGGATTTGACAAATGATTGTACAATTCAATCAACAACCGGAAATATTACAGCCAGTGTAAAAACAGAGAATTATAAAAAGATTAGAACAGAGGTCACTACCGGTAACATTTCAAATAATTTTGTAGCTGAAACCGGTAATGGAACATATTCAATATATCTAAAATTAACAACCGGAAATATAGATGTTAATAAATAATAATCCATTTCAAAACAGGCTCCTGAAAGAGCCCGTTTTGAAAATATCAGCACTAATGAAAGTATTGTTTTTTATCCTGGTATTTTCAGTTTTCTCTGTGCCGGATATTTTTAGTGAAGCACAATTAATTACTGAACAATCGTATGCAATAAACCCTGACACCGTTTTGAATATAATAAATCGGAATGGTTCTGTTTCAATAATGAGTCATCAGCGTAATGATGTTATTATTACTATGAAAAAGATTTCCTGGGCATGGCAGGGAAATAACGAAATAGAGAAAGTTAGGCTTGAAGTTCGTGAGGACACTGTTAAGAATAAAACAATTGTTGAAACAAAATATACCATAGACGAAGAAAAGGTTTTTGTATATCTTGAGATAAAAGTACCGGTTTCATTAAAGATTAATACCATTATTTGTAATAATGGTTTGGTTGACCTTCGTGATGTTTTCGGGGCAATTTCAATAGTGTCAAATAACAGTTCTGTAAATGGAGTAAATATTGCCGGTTCACTCAAGGTAACAACCAATAACGGTGATATTTCTCTGGATGGTATTATCGGAGATGTCAGTCTTACTGTTTCAACGGGGAAAATATCAATTATTAATATTCAGGGAAATCTTGTTTCTGATTTAAGAAGTGGTAAAATTACTATACAAACCCTGAGTGGGTTTGTTAATTCAACAATAAATAGAGGTGATATTACACTTATAAATTCCTCAGGTGATGCGTATATACATGTTATGAGTGGTTCTATACAAATAAGTGGATTAAATGGTAATGCAAAAACCAGCATCTCTGAAGGACTTACACGAGTAAGGGGAGTAAGCGGTTTAATTGATGCGCAATCTGAAAACGGAAGTATAAAACTTTCTAATGTTGGCGGTGTTATGAAATGTAAAACAGTTAATGGAAGTATAACCGCAGATATTAATTCTATGCCGCAATCGGGTACTGTGTTAACTACCGATAATGGTGATATTTCGGTTTCGTTTAACAATTCAATTAATGCTTCATTAGAAATATATAATCCCCGGGGAAATATAAATACAGGCAGATCTATTGTGGTAACCGAAAAGCATTATGATAAACTACTCGGTTTAATGGGAAATGGAGGACCTTCTCTGATTATTTCAACGCAAAACGGTTCTGTTTCAGTCAGGAATTAAGTACTGAATTGGGAGTGTATTTAGCAGATTTGAATAATAATCATGGCAATTTAATTAATATGTTTTGTGATATATAAGTAGTGATCTTGAAAAAAAATTGCTATTTTTTGTTTTAAATGCCGCATGTTTTTCACTTTTTATCCTTTAATATCAATGGAGGATAAAAATGTATACTACTCACCGATTTCACTTTAAAATTGATGTTTTTTTGCTCGAGGAGATTGATAAATTTAAGGAAAAGATGAATATCAGCAGTCGTGAAGGGGCAATTAATTGGATTTTTGAAACTATGATGCCTTATATTAATGAAGAAATTAAAAATCCTTATAGTATTGGATTAAATGATGAGGCTGTTTCGGTTCCTGAGGATATTACCATTAAAATTCGAGAGTATAATTTTGATGTTATACGATTTATAAGATTGAGGTTTCACTCATTTAGTTTTGCTACTATTTTAAGATATATATTAAGGCTTTTTCTTGTTTTAAAAAATGGTGTGATTTTAGGTTTACTTAAAGAGATTATTGAGCGTCGCCGAGATGTTGTTGTTAGTTCTACTGAGTTTCAGACACATATGGGAACGAATGAAAGTGAAAATAACTGTATATTACATTTAAATTTAAACTATCAACTCATAGACATGACTATTATTTACAAACATTCTGAATAAAACTCTAATAAACATGTATTCGTGTTAACTTTTTTCAAAAGAAATATTAGTAAAGGAAAGTTTCTTATATTATAACTTTCGAACGATAGAATAATAGGTTTTTTTTACTTGATATAAATACAGGTATTTAATATACTATGATTTGGGGTGATCACATGAAAAATATTATTTTAATCGGAATGCCGGGGGCCGGAAAAAGCACAATCGGTGTTGTGCTTGCAAAAACTCTCGGACTGAATTTCCTTGATACTGATTTAGTTATTCAGCAGATTCATGGTGCTGTTTTACAAGATATTTTGAATAAAAACGGATTAGTTGCATTTAAGAAAATCGAGAATACTATTTTATCAACTATTTCAGTAAAAGACTCTGTAATTGCAACAGGTGGTAGTGCTGTTTATTCCGCAAACGGAATGAAACATTTAAAAGAAGATGGAACGGTTGTTTATTTACAGTTGGATTTCGAGGAAGTTAACAAACGGATTAAAAATATTTCAACAAGAGGCATTGTGATCGAAGATGGTTTTAGCCTTCTTGATTTGTATAATGAAAGACTGCCACTTTATAAACAATTTGCTGAAATAACTGTTGAGTGTTCCGGTCTTGATCTTGAAGCGATAGTCAAAGAAATTACCTTGCGAATTTAACGGTTTTTTCCATGATTGCTTTTTAACAACCGTTCAACAATATTTCGCTGGGGGTTATTGAGAGATGAATGTTTTGGTATATGAATGGGCTGGTTATCAACATTTTTTCCGGCATAATACATTGCCGTTGAAACAGTTCCCGGTGTCGGCGTGAAATCCTGATATTGTTTTGTTGCTATAGAATGTTTAATCAGTGTTTTACCAAGTTCTTCTGCACTGTTATTGTCACTTCCCGGATGAGAAAGAATTATATAAGGAAGAATATAATAGTTCAAATTGTTTTTCTTTTTAATTCTATTAAATAATTGAATAAATCGTTCAAATACGGTAAACGACGGCTTTCTCATTAGTTGTAAAATTGCGTTATTTGTATGTTCAGGTGCAACTTTTAATAACCCTGATGTATGATTGACAATAATATATTCACTTGATATTTCATCGGTAAGCATAATGTCATATCGAAGCCCGGAATTAATAAAAATGTGTTTTATCCCCTTTGTGTTTTTTACTTTTTGTATCACTTCAGCAAAAATATCCTGTCGTATAACAAGATTTTTACAAATCCCGGGGTAGAGGCAGTTTGCTTTTTTGCAACCGCCAATAGAACAGTATGAACCATACATATTTGCAGTCGGGCCCCCGATATCAGAAATTGTACCTTTAAACGAACTTTTTTCAGATATAGATAAAGCCTCCTGAATAATTGATGATTCACTTCGGGAACTGATAAAAGGCCCCTGATGTGATGCAATGGCGCAAAAACTGCATCTTCCGTAGCACCCTCTATGGGATGTTATGGAATCTTTAATCATTCGGTAAGCGGGTATTGACTCACAATAAGCAGGGAAATCTCTTCTGTATGGTAAGTTGTATATCTCATCAATTTCATTTTGTGTTACTGTCTTTTGCGGACTGAATGTCAGTACTGCTTTATTTCCTGAAAATTGAATAAGGTTTTCACTGGACAATCCGGTCATATTCTCTTCAATAATCATTGTGGCTTTGATTAGATTGTATGGCTCAGAGAGTATTTCTTCATACGAAGGCAAAGCGGTATATGGTTGATTGTTAGTAATAACTGATAATTTATTTGAGTCAAATGCTATTGCTGTTCCGGGTATTCCAAAAAGATCGTTTTTGCCGTCTAATCGCTTTGCAATGTCAACAACCGCTTTTTCACCCATCCCGTAGACAAGACAATCAGCTTTCGTGTCTAATAGTATCGACTGGCGTATTTTATCCTGCACGAAATCGTAATGTGCAAACCGTCTTAATGAAGCCTCAATACCGCCCAGAACAATTGGAATGTGTTTATAACGTTGTTTTAAATAAGACACATATGTGATTGATGCTCTATCGGGTCTTTTTAAATGCCCCTCAGGAAAAATCATGCAACCATCTATGGAATAATCATCTTCTTTCCGTCTATTTCTATTACTCGTGTAATTTGAAACAACGCTGTCAAGATTGCCTGCTGAAACCCCAATAAATAATCTCACATCAGGTAATGAATCAAGAAATGCCCGGTTTTTATAATCAGGCTGACTTACAATGCAAACGGAATATCCCGCATTCTCAAGAACTCTTGATATAATAGCAATCCCAAAAGACGGATGGTCAATGTAGGCATCTCCGGTTACGAGAAGTATATCAACCTGTTTTTCACTTGAGTGACTGAGAAAGAAAATATTTTCATTTTTCATCGGTTTTTTTTTCAGGAATCGTATAAGTATCGATCATATTTTTTATTGAAACAAGTATAACAGAGCCGGGGTTTTTATCACTTACATGCTTTATGCAGCTTAGTGCTGATTTTTTATCTCCATTGGATAAATGAATCATTGCTTCGGCAATTGCATTATTGAAAGTATCATCAGTTTTGATATACCCCTGAACAAACATTATTTTAACGAGGTTAAATAATATGACATCATACAAAAATGTAAAAATGCCGGCTGCTATATAGAGATTGATATATTCAACTTTTTTTAAACTTATAAATGAAACAATAATGAAAATAAATAGAATGTACAGGAGTGAAAAATCAATTGTCAGCATAACTCTAATTCGTATTTTCTTTTCATGATTGGTTAATAGTAAAATCAAACAATTAAAAAGCATAAAAATAAATAATAATAACATAGTGAGACCTGAAATGTTCATACTAAACTCCTATTTATAATCGAATATTTTTAATTAAGACTGTATATATTCAATCATTTTGTTTCTGATGGTGGTAAATACCTCAAGTCGTTTTTCATCGTTTTCTTCTAAAAGCGTTAACCTGATACCATTAATCTTTGAATAAAAACTGGTCAGAGGAACGGTAATTATACCTGTTGAACCAAGAAGATAATAGACAAACCGTTTATCATCAGCGATTGACTTACCATTACACAATGATTCTATTTTAGCTTTGACTTCAGGATTATCAATTGCTAAGGTTTTTGTAGCATTAATCATATTGTCTTCAAAAAGAATTGCCATATAAAAAGCACCCTTAGGTTCAATAAATTTAATACCCGGAGTGTTGTCAAAAATTGCTTTGGCTTCTTTAGCTCTTTTTTCATACCGTGCAGTTCGCTTTTTAAGATGTGCCGGATATTTTTCATTACCAAGAATATAGGGAATGGACATTTGGGGTAGTGTTGTTGAACACACTTCAAGTCGTTTTGCTTTTAAAATAGTTTCAATATACTTTGCAAATTGAGGATCTTTATCTTTGTTATACACTTCCATCCAGCCACATCGTGAACCGGGCCAAGGTATTTCTTTGCTGATTCCCCGTAAACTGATCCCGCAGGCATTACCGATTACTTCTGCTAATCGTGTTGTTTCTCCTGATGAATAAACAAGTTCCGAGTAGATTTCATCACAAATAACAAATAAATCAAGTTCTTCGGCAATTTCGCAAATTCTTTTTAAACGGTCGCGGGAAATTGTAGAACCTGTAGGATTATGAGGATTTATTGCCAGAATGCCGGCTATACTGTCGTTATATTTTGCTTTATTGTATATTTCTTCAACATCCGGTTCCCAGTTGTTGTCAGGGTCAAGTTTATAGGTAAGATGTTCATACCCCGAATGTGCTGCCTCTGCTGATGAATGAGTTGAATATGCGGGAGTCGGCCCGATTACACGGGCTTCTCTTTTTAGAAAACCGAATATTTTTGCAACAGCATCACCTAAACCATTGAAAAAGTATATATCATCTTTTGTTATTTGAATACCGCCGATTTTATTGGTTCTTTCTGCAAGAAATTCTCTTGTTTTAGGTATTCCCTGAGTATTGCAATATGCCCAGGATATTTCTAAATCAAGAAGTTTTTTTATTTCATCACGAATCCATTGTTCTATTTTTTCACCCTTGGCGACAGGATCCCCGATATTCTCGTGAATTAATGGTAACCCCATTTTCTCAAGAATTTCAGCGATTACAACAATTTCTCTTATTTCATAAGAAAGTGAATCTGCACCTGCAGGGACGATATCTCTTCTCAAAGGTTTTCTCCTTTATGATAACAAAATAAAACTCTATAATCTTTTATAATCAAATTGATTAATAAAGTAAAGAGGCTCTTGCAAATGAATGAAAATAAATTACATTGAGTTTCTTTTTGAGATCAAATAGTGTACAATATCAGCAAGGAGAAAATATGAAGTATACATTTGTTATGCTTTTGTTAGTAGTAACATTAGCTATGTATTCCATACAACTAGAAGGTATTGGTTTCGGAGTTACTCAGGATGAGGCAAAAGCGAACGCATTAAAAGATCTTGCCGGATTAATCGAGTCGAATGTAAAAACAGAAATCAGTCGTGTCGCAGAACAAGTTAATCATGATACAAAAAATACGTATTCAGAATATGTTAAAAGTGATGTGAATGTAAAAACAGATTTACCAATTATGGGTGCTACATTTCAAATTACGAAGAATAAAACAAAAGAATATCCTTTTTCAGCAAAAGCATCATTTGATACGGACAAGTCAATTGTTCTATATAAAGAGAAATTAAAAGAAATCGGGGTCGAAGTTGAAAGTCTACTTAAAAATATAGAAAAATCTACAAATGATATTAAATTGAAGTTACTCAATGAACTGATGACTTTAGTCACTTCATATCAAAAATACCGTCTGGTTTCGGTATATCTTGCTATTTCCGAAATTCCTGATATGAGCCTCACAAAATCAGATGTCTTAACAATGATTAGCGGGTATCAGAATAATTGTGATTCAATTGAAAAAGGTGCTTTGTTGATAGCAGAGGATTTTAAAGAATATAAAGGTGTTTTTATTTATCCTGCAACGCCTGCGAATTCCAATGAAGTAACGCAATTCAGTAAAATGTTAAATGATTACCTATCTTTGAAAATGTCAGACCATCAATTGTATTCAGATGCAAAATATTATTTAAGAAGTAATTATGATATTTTGAATGATGGAATACACATGGTTTCACAGTTATTCGATAAAGAAAATAATATAATTAAAAGCAGGATCACCCGTTTTCTTCCTGCATCGTATATTAATGTAGCATATAAACCTGAACATGTAGCAATGTCATCGTTATTAAATAATGCAGTGTCATCTTCTGATATGAAAATTGAACTGACAACAAACAAAGGGAAAACAAATCTTTTATTTATTGAAGGCGAAGAAATTGAATTACTTGCGAAGGTAAACCGGTCTGGTTTTATATATTTTGCAGGATATGTTTTGCATAATGCCAAAGAATTTTCATATTTACTTGAACTTAATGAGGCAAAAAACAATCGTAAATTTATTGTTTTTGTTAATGATGATGATGTCAATAAATGGATCAGTTTAGGAAAATTTCAGGTGTCCTCACCATTTGGTGTTGAATCACTTCAGGCAATTGCATCGACGAAAGATTTAATTGACAGCATTCCTGATGCCATATTTGATAGTGAATCAGGGTATTATGTCATTAATGGCGGAACGCCTGAAAAAATTCTGGTTAATACAAGGGGATTAAAGCCCAAAGAAACTAAAGTCATTAAAAATGCAGAAACGTCACTAATGTTTACTACATATTCTAAATAATAGAGCTTCTTGCAAAAATCCCTTATTTATCTCGAATTTTTGCATGAAGCTACCTATAATGCGATTATATCGCATATGGCGGAAGCAAAAATAATGTACTCATGATTTTTGCAAGAACCTCTGTAATATTTAAAATATTATTGAGGCTCTATTGACTTTTTTTGATTTCCTATTTATAATTTGGTGTAAAATAGGGTGTTAATGTATGAAATATGACGAACAAAATACAATTCATATTCACAAAGATTTAAATTTTATTGTTAAAGCGTATCAAAGTGAACATGGTTTTGATGGTTTTGATCAATACAGAGATATTTTAGATAAATTTAATATAATTACAGAAAACACCCGTGATGTTTTTTGGATTATTGATTCAAAAACATTGAAATTCACTTTTATCACTCCATCCGTTCGATATTTGACCGGCTATACTGTTGAAGAGGCAATGAATCAGTCATTATTTGAAACAATTTCCCCCAGTTATTATTCATCGATTACTGAAACTATCAATGAACGAATTATTAGCTTTTTTGCTGGCGATGAAACGCAAAAGACTAAATTCGACGAAATAGAACAGTTATGCAAAGACGGGTCATATAAATGGGTTGAAATATCAACATCATTTATCCTTGATTCTTCTCATAAATTAGTGGCATTATTTGGAGTATCACGTGATATTACAAAAAGAAAAGAGTTGGAAAAAAAAATAGCACGGGAAAATGAATACAAAACTACACTTAACCGTATTAAAGAATCAAATAAACGGTTTCAAAATATTACTAACGAGATTACAGATTATATGTATAGTGTTAAGGTTGAAAATGGAAAAACAATACAAACGATACATACCGACCAGTGTTATATAATTACAGGGTATACAAAAGAAGAAATTTCTATTGATACGTATTTATGGATCAATATGGTTCATGAAAATGATCGGGATACTGTAAAACAAATGGCAGAAAATGCTCAGAAGGGAATAAAAACAGAACCACTTGAGCATAGAAATTATCATAAAAATGGAAGTTTAAAGTGGATTTTGAATACAATAGTTATACGGTATGACTTAAATGGACTAATGTCAGGGTATGATGGATTAATTAAGGATATTACTCAAAATAAAGAATTTGAAGAAAAACTTATTTATACCGCTTTAGTTCTTGAAAATATATCGGATGCAGTTATATCTACCGATTGTCAGCACACTATAAAAAGCTGGAATAAAGCCGCTGAAAAAATATACGGATGGAAAGCTGTTGAAATTATTGGAACTGAAATATTTAAATTGTTTTCTGATAGTCATGGATTTAAGAAAAATTTATTTCCTGATATTGAATTGAGTATTTCAAAAGACAATATATGGAAAGGTGATGTCAGACAGATTACACTGTCAGGCAATACAATTAATGTATTAATGACAGTAAGTAATGTTATTCATAATGACAAAGTGATCGGCTTTATGTATGTTTGTAATGACATTACTGAAAAAAAACTTAATGATGAAAAAAATAAGCTAATGGAAGAGAATTTAATCCAAATTGATAAAATGAGTTCTATCGGGCTTCTTGCATCGGGGATTGCACATGAAATTAATAATCCCAATCAATATATCATGACGAATATTGAAATTCTATCAGAAATATGGGGCAATGTTCGCCCGATACTTGAAGAATATTATGTAAATAATGGTGATTTTTATATAGCAGGTTTGAGTTATAATGAAGTAAAAGAAAGTATTGAAGGTATGTATGGTAATATATTAAAAAGTTCGTATAATATAAAACATATTATTGATGAATTAAAGTTATATATTAGAAACGATCAATTTGCGTGTAATGAGTATTCCGATTTAAATATGATTGTTTTGTCATCAATTGAACTTCTATCTTCGATAGTGAAATCGTATACTGAAATAATTGATCTTCGTTTATCTGATTCAAAATTATTGATAAATTGTAATTTTAAGAGAATAGAACAGGTTCTTATTAATCTTATACAAAATGCATATCAGGCTCTTTCAGACGAATCAGGTACAATTTGTATATCTACAGGATATAATGAAAACGGTTCAATTTTTGTTCGAATTCAGGATAACGGGTGTGGAATGGATGAAAGTGCATTAAAGAAACTGACTATTCCATTTAATACAACAAAGAAAAATACCGGCGGTTCCGGATTGGGTATTTATGTTTCAAGAAATATTATTCAGACGTATAAAGGTACACTTGAGTATAAATCGGTTTTGGGTGAAGGAACTACTGTTACGGTAAGTTTTCCTTTACATTGTGAGGAGGTTAATCGTGGATCAAAAGAATAGCATGATATTAATTGTCGATGATGATTGTCTGATAACAGACAGTTTATCATTAGTTCTGCGTTCTGCAGGGTATAAAAAAATACTATCATGTAATAATCCGATGGAGATTCATTCAATTCTTGACGAAAATACAATAAGTCTTATACTTCTTGATCTTTATATGCCGGCTAAAAACGGAGAAGTGCTACTGAAAGAACTGGCCGATTCACATCCTGAAATACCGGTTGTTATTATAACAAGTAATAACGATATAAACACAGCTGTTCGTTGTATGAAAAATGGTGCAAGTGACTTTTTGATTAAACCGGTTGAAAAAGAAAAATTACTGGCAACCATTCATTATATAACAAAGATTAATGAGTTACTTAATGAAAATAAAAGCTTAAAAGATAATATGCTTACCGAAGAATTAAAGCATCCCGAATATTTTTCAGAAATTATAACAACAAATAAGAAAATGATTTCATTTTTTAAATACATTGAATCAATAGCCTGTTCAAGTCAGCCAATTCTTATTACCGGAGAAACCGGTGTAGGTAAAGAGCTTTTTGCACAGGCAATTTATAAGGCGAGTAAAAGAGAGGGAAAATTAATTACCGTTAATATTGCAGGTCTTGATGATGCAATGTTTACTGATACGCTTTTCGGTCATAAAAAAGGGGCATTTACGAATGCGGAAAATTCCAGATCGGGATTAATTAAAGAGGCTGAAAACGGGACACTTTTTCTTGATGAAATCGGTGATTTATCAATGCAGTCCCAGGTTAAGCTTTTACGTCTTTTACAGTCAAATGAATATTTTCAATTGGGTTCAGATCTACCAATGCAGGCAAATGTAAGAATTATTGTTGCAACAAACAAAAATCTGAATGAAGCTCAATCCAACGGTGAATTTAGAAAAGACCTGTATTATCGTTTATGTACTCATCATATTTCTATACCACCATTACGTGAAAGAAAAGAAGATATTCGGGCTCTTGTTGAACATTTTGTAAGTAATTCTGCACTATTACAGGGAAGAAAAATACCCGGGTATCCGAAAGAATTAATTACGTTACTCTCATGTTATGGTTTTCCGGGGAATATAAGAGAGTTGGAGGCAATTATTCATGATGCTGTGAGTATTAATGAAAATAATATACTTTCACTGGATTCTTTTAAACTAAAACTGAATGAAAATTATATGAAAGAAATACCCGTAGAACAGTCAAAAACAGGGACGGTTTTTACAATACATGATGAATACCATTTTCCATCGTTATCGGAAGTTGAAAAAGTGATGATTGAAAAAGCCCTTCAGAAAACCGGAAATAACCAGTCATTGGCTGCTGTATTGCTTGGTATTACAAGACAGACTTTAAATAATAAACTTAAATCCAGGTAAAAAAATATACATATTTGATAGAAATGTAAAAATATTTTACATGTCACATAAACTATAAATACAATATTATGTATAAAATCAATATTTAAAAAATATTCATAAAGAATAAACCCCATCATTAACAATTTTTTCAAATAATCTTATTTACGGCACACCTTCTGCTTTATCAAGTAAATGAAAAGGAGGCTTTTTATGAAAATAGGAATCGGGATGAAAATTGTAATAAGTTTTTGTGCTGTAATATTGGTTTCTGTCGTAATCGGTATTTTTGGTATTATTCAGATTAGAAAAATTGATACTGCGGATACTGCATTATATGAAAAAGGTTTGATACCTCTTGGTGAAATTGGCCATATTTCAGCTTATTTTCACCGTGTCAGGGCAAATTATTTATTAGCTTTTATAAATTATGAGAACCCTGAGAGAATAAATGCACATGTAAATGAAATTAATATGCTGTTAACTAAAATGGATGAAGATGCAGCTGTGTACGAGAAAACTATAAGCAGTGCAGAAGAAAAGGAAATGTTTTCAGTATTAATTAAGGAAGCTGTTATATATAAAGAAACGGTGTCAAAATTCATTACACTTATTAAAGAAAAAAGAATGGATGAAGCTCTTATATTAATGAATGGTGATTTTACAACCATTAAAAATATTGTTAATAATGAAATTGATACTTTATATGCGTACAGTTTAAATAAAGGTAAAATTATCGCTGATGAAAACACGAAAACAGCAAATTTTTCAACTGTGTTAATGATAACAATAATTGGTGCGGGTATTCTCCTTGCATTTGTTATATCATTTCTATTAATCAGGTCAATCATTAAAGTTGTCGATTCTGTTGACAGTTCATCAAATCAGGTAAGTGTTGGAACAGAACAAATATCTTCTTCTTCTGAAGAGCTTTCTCAGGGGGCGTCAGAACAGGCTGCAAATGTTGAAGAGGTTTCCTCCTCTATTGAACAAATGACGGCAACTATCAGACAGAATTCTGATAATGCAAGCCAGACAGAAAAGATAGCCGAAAAAAGTGCCAATGATGCAAAAGTTTGCGGTGTTGCTGTTGGCAAAACGGTTAAAGCAATGGAAGAAATTGCTGAAAAAGTATCAATAATTCAGGAAATAGCCAGACAGACGAACTTACTTTCTCTTAATGCTTCCATTGAAGCTGCCCGTGCCGGGGAACATGGAAGGGGTTTTGCAGTTGTTGCCAGTGAAGTACAGAAACTTGCAGAAAGAAGTCAGCAGTCTGCTGTCGAAATCGGTAAGTTGTCAAAAGAGAGCGTTGAAATTGCTGTTGATGCGGGTACTATGCTATCGAGTCTTGTACCGGATATAGAAAAAACATCAGAACTTGTTGCTGAAATAAATGCAGCAAGCGGTGAACAGGCAAATGGTATTCAACAGATAAATACTGCTGTTATGCAACTCAATTCGGTGGTTCAGCAAAATGCCGCTAATGCAGAAGAGCTTGCTGCAACAGCCGAGGAGCTTGCAGCACAGTCTATTCAAATGCAGTCTGCAATAAACACATTGAAATATGGAAGTGATAAAGTTGCCTCAAGTCGCAATAACTTCACTGATAGAAAGAAAACAGTTATTCATGATAGTAAAAATGGAAGCCATTCAACTCATTTTCTTTTGCCAACGCATCTACCTGATAGCAATGGTAAAAAAAATTCCAAACATATCACCGACGGACGAACTGATATTCATCATAATATACATTCAAGTGGTGTTCATATCGAATTGGCAAAAGAAGACAGTGATATTAATGATTTTGAAAAATATTAAGAAAGTGAGAAATTAAGGAAGGTATACGATGGTAGAAGTTATTAATATTAATGATGGTGTTATTGTAAAAATATCAAAATCTGCAACAATTGAATGTATTGCCGAAGTTATTGAGAAAATTGAAGCAGTACAACAATTAGAGATTAAAGGTATACAATTTGATCTTCGTGATGTTACCAAATATGATCTTTGTTTTTTACAGTTTATATTTTGCTTAAATAAACAATGCAATCATAAGAATATTTCAATGTCATTTATGGAGCTGGAAAAATGCAGTGAATTATCAAGAATTTCTTCTATTGTCGGTCTTGATATATCCCGTCTGGCGAGGGTTTGAAAATGGATTATACAGTGAATAAAGATGTTTATATTGAAGAAGCGGTTGAATTACTCAAAGAGTTGGAACAATCGTTAATTATTCTTGAGGATACACCTGAGGATGGCGAAGTTATAAACAATATATTCAGGTATCTTCATACAATTAAAGGTTCGGGCGCTATGTTCGGCTTTACAAAAATTGCTGATTTTACTCACGAATTTGAGTCGACTTTTAATGATATCAGAAACGGTAACTGTAAAGTAACAAAAGAAATTATTGATTTATCACTCACCGCCTCTGATCAAATTAAAAAATTATTGAATAGTGATTCTGATACTGATATCATTGATAGAAAAAATGTTTTATCACAGTTAAAAAAAATCAAGTCAAATACGGGTTCTAAAAAGACAGGAACAAAACGATTTTTAAGAATCAATTTTACACCGGCGAATGATGTTTTTAAAAGAGGTATTGATATAATTAAAATTTTTGAAGAGGTCAGTTCGTATGGTGAATCAAAGCTAATATCTTATATTGATAGTATTCCACCATTTGAATCGTATGATTTTGAGTGCTGTTATATATCGTGGCTTATTTTACTTATTACTGAGTTGGATATAGACGAAGTTAGAAATGCTTTTATTTTTGTAGAAAATGATTCGGAAATCAGTATTAATCAAGTTACGGATTTTTTTCAATATCCTGACGGGAATTATAAGAAAATCGGTGAAATCCTTGTTGATAACGGGGTTTTAACCGGAGAGATGATTAGTTCAATTAAATCCGAACAAAAACTTTTTGGTGAAATCGCATTAGACAAGGGTATTATCAGTCAGGAAAAAATTGATGGTGCCGTTGTAGAACAGAAACTGGCACGAACAATTCTTCAGGAACAAAAAAATAAAGTTGAAGTAAGTACAATCAGAATAAAGAATGAAAAACTTGATAATCTAATTAATCTTGTTGGTGAATTTGTGACACTTCAGGCGCGATTACATGAAGAATCTGTTAAGTCAAAACAGAAAGAGTTTCTTGTCATTTCAGAATATCTCGGACGAATAACCGATGATTTAAGGGATATTTCGATGAACATTCGTATGATACCGTTTTCTGAAACATTTAATAGTTTTACCAGAATGATTCGCGATTTATCACATAATTTGAATAAAAACATTCAGTTAATAACAAATGGCGGTGACACGGAGATTGATAAAAATCTTATCGATTCTTTGAGAGATCCTCTTATGCACATTATCAGAAATGCAGCAGATCACGGACTTGAGGATGAAAATACAAGAAAGTCAAAAAACAAACCGGTAAAAGGTACAATAACCATTTCTGCGGGATATTCAGGTTCAAATGTTGAAATTATTGTAACCGATGACGGTAAGGGACTTGATATTGAAAAAATCAGAGTAAAAGCGATTGAAAAAGGATTGATTTCGCACGATGCAGATCGATGTGAAATAATTAACACCATTTTTGAGCCCGGATTTTCAACAAATGATGAGGCTACGGAGATTTCAGGTCGTGGTGTTGGTATGGATGTAGTAAAAAAAAGTATAGAAAAAATGAGAGGGACAATTAAAATAAATTCTGAAAAAGACAGAGGGACATCAATAACTATTTTGATTCCATTAACATTGGCGATTATTGACGGACTTTTAACGTCGATAAACGATAATCATTATTTAATTAACCTTTCAAATGTTGAAGAATGTGTTGATCTTACGAAAGATATTTTATCAAACAATCATGGCGGTGATGTTATTTATCTTCGTGGTGAGCTAATACCATTTATTAAAATACGGGATAGTTTTAATATTCAGACAAACAAACCTGATATTGAATGTATGGTTATAGTTATGGTTGACGGGAAAAAAGTAGGTCTTGTATTTGATCATGTAAAAGGTAAACATCAGACGGTTATTAAACCGCTTTCTGCAGCGTTGAGGTCGGTTGATGAATTATCAGGAGCAACAATATTGGGGGATGGAACCATTGCATTGATAATGGATCTTAATACGATTGTTAATAAAAATTATAGCAGGCTGGATAAGTGTTTATGATAATCAGGAGGTTTTTATGAGTGAAGTAAAAGTTGAAAATGAGCAATATCTTACATTTGTTCTTGATAATGAAACGTATGCATTCGATGTATTGAAAACAAAAGAGGTGTTAAATCTCGTAAAGATTACACCGATTCCAAGAACACCATCCTTTATGGCAGGCGTTATTAATCTAAGAGGGAGTGTTGTTCCTGTAATCAATTTAAGAGAGAAATTCAGTATGAAACCAAATGAACGTACAATTGATACCTCAGTCATTATTGTTGAGGTTTTATACGGTAAAGAGGTTATAACAATTGGAGCACTCGTTGATGCAGTAAAAGCTGTTGTCCGGTTTGATGAAAGTCAGAAAGAACCACCACCTAAAATCGGAATGCAACTTAATGTTAATCTTATTCATTCAATAGCAAAAAGTAATACGAATTTTGTTATGATTCTCAATGCGGATAATGTTTTTTCAGAAAAAGAATTATCAATTATAACAGCACATATACCATCAGATGACATAGAATCTGTCGGGTAATGTATTTTATGGGAGGATGATATGGATATGATGTATACCAATTCAATGAGTGAAACAGAACGATATCAGATAAGTAATTTTATTGAATCTCAATTTGGTATAAGAATGCCCACAACCAAAAAAATACTTCTTACCACAAGGCTTTCAAAAAGGTTAAAAGAACTTGATTTTGAATCATACAGTACTTATTTTAAATATCTTACGAGTGAAGATGGAATCTTTAATGAACTTCCAATTTTTGCTGATCTGGTTTCTACCCATGAAACCAGATTTTTCAGAGAACCTCAGCATTTCAATTATCTGTTGAATAAAGTTTTACCTGATATATTTCATACAAAATATGATTGTCATGGAAAAACATTAAAAATATTAAGTGCTCCATGTTCAACCGGTGAAGAAGTATATTCTCTTGCATGTACGATTGAAGAATTTAAGCGTGTGAATTCTATGCCTGAGATTAAATATACTATTACCGGAACTGATGTTTCCGAAAAAGTTATTCACAAAGCAATACATGGTATATACCCTGAATCTGCAATAGAAACAATTCCTCTTGAATTAAAACACCGTTATTTTCTCCGGGGTAAAAGCTCACATGAAGGGTTTGCTAAGATAATACCGGAGATTGCGGAAAGAACATGTTTTAAAGTCGTCAATCTGATGGATTGTACTTACCCGTTTTTTGAAGAGTTTGACATCATTTTTTGCAGGAATATGCTTATTTACTTTAGTAAGGAAAATCAGGAATTAATTTGTATGAAACTTACCGGTTATTTAAAAAATGACGGGTATTTTTTCATCGGACATTCTGAAACCTTAATGAATTTTAACCTTCAGTTAAAAAATATAGCACCAACTATATACAGAAAAAAATAGGGAGGCAATAATGACCGGAAGGAATCCAATAAAAGTTCTTATAGTTGATGATTCAGCTGTTGTAAGGCAATCAATCACCGGTGTTCTTGCTGCTGATGATGATATTGAAGTAATTGGCGCTGTTGCAGATCCCTATTATGCAGTTGAAAAAATTAAATTAGTTCGTCCGGATGTTATAATACTTGATCTTGAAATGCCTCGTATGGATGGTTTAACTTTTTTAACTGAAATTATGGCTCAGCATCCGATACCGGTTGTTATTTGTTCAACACTCGCTCTTGACGGGTCGGATACTGCGATGAAAGCATTGGCTTTAGGAGCTGTTGATATAATAACTAAACCAAAAATTGGAACAAAGCGTTTTTTTGAAGAATCAAAAGTTTTATTTACAGACATAGTAAAAGCAGCTGCCGGAGCTAAACTTAATAAATGCAAACCGCATGTAATCACACCGCAGGAAAAGTTAACCGCTGATGTAATAATAACAAAGAAAAATAAAATGGTGCTTACCGAAACTACAGAAAAAGTAATTGCGGTCGGTGCATCCACCGGAGGAACTGAGGCATTGCGTGAATTTCTTATGGGACTCCCGCTTGATACGCCGGGTCTTGTTATAGTTCAGCACATGCCTGAAAACTTTACACGGTCATTTGCAGAACGTCTTAACTCGTTGTGCGGGATCACTGTTAAAGAGGCAAAAAACGGAGATACTATACTTAAAGGACAGGCTTTAATTGCTCCGGGGAATTATCATACGTTAATAAAACGTAATGGTACTCAATATTATGTTGAGGTAAAAGAAGGTCCGCTTGTAGCAAGACACCGTCCTTCTGTTGATGTCTTATTCCGTTCTGCCGCATATAATGTCGGAAAGAATTGTATCGGGGTTATTATGACAGGAATGGGTGATGACGGAGCGAGGGGAATGAAAGAGATGTATGATAACGGGGCATTTACGATAGCCCAGGATGAGAAAAGTTGTGTGGTGTTTGGCATGCCTAAAGAAGCAATAAAAATGAAAGCGGTTGATAAAATTGTTCCGCTTGAAAAAGTTGCAGATGAAATAATAAAGCATATTTCCTGAACCTTTATTTTATAGGGAAATAAGAAGGTGTAGAATGGAAAATAATAAAAATCTATTTATTATTATGAATGATTTTTTAATGTCTAAAATTATCGATACTATGCTGAAAGAGACTCCATTTGAAATAGAGATAATATCAGATGTATTTGAAGGAATTAATCGGATTGAAAAGATTGAATTTTCAAATAAAGAAAATAACTACATCATTACCGATGTAGTTAACAGCAAATATATTACTAAGAAAAAATATAAAATAATAAGCCCTGATAATCTTTTTATATTACACATGAAAGATGAATATTTGAGAGATTTGAAGGGAAATGTAACATGCCCGATTAAGGATCTTTATTCATATATTGATAATGATGTTAATTTGCTGAAAAAGGAGGGGAATCATGGACGTTATTGAAACGAATGAAATGAAAAAAAAATATTCAGTTCTTTGTGTTGATGACAGTATATCCCAGCTTGAACGATATAAAGCGGATTTGAGTCCTTTTTATGAACTTATATTTGCAAAAAATTATAATGAAGCTCTTTCTTCCTTAACAACTTTGAAACCGGATGTGGTCTTACTTGATATAAACCTTCCCGGTATGGATGGATTTCAAGTTTTGAGTTTACTTTATGAACAGATTCAAATTTTTAATACTTCAGTTCTTATGGTCAGTTCAAATAGTGATTCATTTTCAATAGAGAAGGCTTTTATTCATGGTGCAAGTGATTATATAAAAAAACCGTATAATAGAATTGAATTACTTTTAAGAATAGGCTCTCATATTAGAAGTAAAGAAATTAAGTCAGAAAATATACAGAACAAACTTGAAATTGAGAAAATAAAAAAGAAAAGCAGAGAAACAATTAATTATACAAAAGATTCAATGGTTTTTACATTATCAGAACTTGCAAAAATTCGTGATAATGAAACCGGAGAGCATCTTAATAGAATAAAAAGTTATACAAAGTATTTGATAGAAAAATTAGCATTAACATCCAAATATGAAAAATATTTTTCTAATGATGATATTGATGACATATTTTGCATGAGTATTCTTCATGATATCGGGAAAATCGGTATATCAGATAACATTTTAAAGAAGCCCGGGAAGTTAACATTTGATGAATTTGAAGTAATGAAAACTCATTCTGTGATTGGCGGTGAAATTCTTGAAAATGCATATAAACATTATACTAATTTCAATTTTCTTAAAGTTGGTAAAGATATTGCTTTGTATCATCATGAAAAATGGAATGGCACGGGATATCCCTTAGGATTAAAAGGTGAAGAAATTCCTGTAGCTGCAAGAATTGTTGCTATTGTTGATGTTTTTGATGCACTGGTCAGTAAGCGTATTTACAAAGTTGCATATTCGAAAGCCGATACATTTACTATAATAAAGGAAGAAAGAGGACGGCATTTTGATCCGTATATTTTTGATGTTTTTTTTGAGTACAAAGATAAATTCATTGAAATAGGAAAAAGGGTGTCTTATGAATAGTACAAATAAGAGTAAAGAAATTGAAAAAATGATTCAAACAATAACAATAAAGGAAAATGCCGTATTGATTGGTTTTTCTATCATTTGCATTGTTTTGATTATACTTCAGTTTTTTAATTTTCATGTTCTTCAATGCGGTTTTGTTTTAGCCGGGACTTTGCTTGTAATCACAGCTTTTAAAATGATCAGTAGCAAACGGTCTGCACTCATCAGGAGAATTATTGACGATAATCAGATTGAAGTGAATGTATTAACAAACCAACTTATTGAAAAAGATGCTCAAATACATACTCTCATACGTAATCATACTGAAGAAGTTGAACAAATGGAAGAATCTGCTTTAGCCGTAATAAAAAAGATAAAACCGAAAATTGACCTTTTACCGGTGTATTCAAATCAGATAAATGCAGTAATTCAATTAACAGATGAGGCAGCTTCATCTTTGATTGACTCATTTAGAGTTATAAATAAAAAAACAAAAGAACATACTCAGATAACTGAGCAAAGTTTTAATAAGCACAATGCAGATGGTGCTGACTCGAATATTTTTGAATATAACAAACAGTTTCTTGCAACACTCATGAAAAATTTTAATGACATTACCGGTAAACTAAATGAAATGTTCTCTGGTATCAGTTATATAACAGGAAATCTTGGAAACATCGGTGATGTTTTTTTGAAGATTCAGGAATTTCAACAGAAAACTCAAGTTCTGTCTCTTAATGCAGGAATAGTGGCTGCACGTGCAGGCGAGCATGGGAAAGCGTTTTCTATAATCTCAAGGGAAATAAAAGGACTCTCAGAAAAAATCGATGGTTCATTAATCGAGATTAACGGATTGATAAAAAACACAATTCATCATTCTACAACTATATTATCGAATATTGAGTCTTCGGTACAGGAGAATATTGATATTTCAGATAACGCTGAAAAAAGAATTAACGAGATGCTTACTTTAATGGATATGCAGATTTCATCAATGTCGGAAGGTTTTGAGAATTTTAAAGCAATGACAGAGCATATTTCAAAAAGTATCGGGCAGATTGTTGTTTCAATACAATTCCAGGATATTACAAGACAGCGTTTAGAGCATGTGATTACTCCTTTGAATGATCTTTATGAGGAACTATCCGGTTCGTATAGTAGCATTTCAAAAAAAGAGTCAGTTAATTCAGTATCTGACAAGGGAAACGTTGAAGCATGGATGAACAGTATGTATACAATGGAGCATGAAAGAGAAATTATGAAAAAGGTATTAGGGAATTAATATAAGGAGGTTTAAAATGGACAGTATATTAATTGTTGATGATTCATCATCTATGAGAAACATGATTGACTTTACGCTTTGTGAAAATGGGTTTGACTGTATCAAAGCTGAAAACGGTAAATTGGGTTGTGATCTTCTCGGTAATAAGTTTAAACTGATAATCACAGATTTGTATATGCCGGAAATGAACGGAATTGAATTTATAAAAAATATCCGTTCTACCGGTTCAAATAAATACACACCAATTATTATGTTAACAACAGAAAGTGAGGAAAACAAGAAGAACGAGGGGATTTCAGCAGGTGCCTCAGCCTGGTTAATTAAACCGTTTACACAGGAAAAATTAATTGAAACCGTTAAGAAGTTGATTTAAGGCGCCTTTATTGTACATGTATATTTGACATTCAATTATTTATCATCTATAGTGATTTTTGAATATACTTGTTTCTTAAAGGCGGTTTAAATACATGGCTGAATGGAAAGATCTCATTTATAAAAAGGATATTTCGTATCTCGAATTAAAAATGATTCCCGGTGCTTCCTGTGAAAATTATATAGCGATGAAAAATTATTTTGTCAAAGAGTATGGTTATAAAGAAGATGATTTGCTTCGCGGTTTAACGATGACAAAAGAAGAGTTTAATAATCCTAAAAACTGGATCAATTCTCGAGATGAGCAGTTATTTCATATAAATCTTTTTAAATACGGTTATGATACATTTACTCACCATGATTATGTCGAGGCAGGACGGTTTTTCAGGTTTTCTGATAATTCATTATTTATGATATTTTTTAAAGCTATGTCTGCCGGTAAAATCATTAAGGAAGTAGAGAAGAATATTAGAAAATTTAATAATGAATATAATATTATACCTGCCCTTTTTAAAAGGGGTGAAGCATACTTAATTCAGGAAGATTACCCTTTTTATAATCAGGCAAGTGTCGGTGGTGAGTGTCGATTTACTGAAGGTGTCTGGAAAGCGAACTTTGAGATTCACAATATAAAAAACTATTCGGTTGACCATGTTATTTGTTCAAAAAGACTGGAAAATCTTTTAACCTACGGGTACGGGTACTATAATTTAAAAGTAGAAAAAAATGATAAATATCTGACAGTTAACGGTAACCCGGTAGCAGAATTTGTAGAGCTGGCAACAAAAAAAATTGGAAATAATCAGGTTTATATAAATTCAGTCGTTGAAAATGGTACAAATAAAAATGCTTTAAGGGTGATTGATGATTTTAAGATCGGGAAAAGAACGATATTATTTAAAGGTGAAATCTATAATGCCCCGTATTGTTTATTCCATTTAAAATGGAAGGAACACTCACTATTTAAACGCTTACATAATGCTTTAAAAGGACAAAACCTTCTTCTTAAATCATTAAGTGAAATAGAAAAGCAAATTGAATTTACAAATCTCCAATTGTTTGAATTAAAGCAGGCTTTATCCGAATCTGACAGAAGGTTACGGATTATGGAAGTGTATACACGATATTCACTTATCCAGAAAATAAAAGGTGGTGAAGACCCGTCAACATTTATCCCGGAACAAAGAAATCTTTCTGTTTTATTTAATGATATCAGGCAGTTTACAACGATAACCGAAAATCTTAATGCACTTGATGTTGTTACATTTCTTAATGATTATTATAACAATGTTAATGAAGTTATCAATACTAATCACGGTGAAATTGATAAACTTATCGGTGACTCGGTTATGGCAGGGTTTAGCGACCCGGATAATGCGGTTAAAGCAGGTATTGCTATTAAATTAAAGGTCAGTGAATACAATAAAAAATTAGCGTCCGAGGGCAAAGATATTATAAATACCGGTATAGGTATTACCAATGGTCATGTTATTGTCGGAAATATCGGTTCTGTCAACAAACTTGATTATACATTAATTGGTGATACAGTAAATGTTGCATCCCGTCTTGAAGCACTGACGAAGGAATATAGGGTTGGTTTCATTATTTCTGAGGATCTTAAACAGGTTCTAAAAGATCTTTACCAGATTCGTTTTATTGATAGAGTGAGGGTTAAGGGGCGTAATAAACCAATATCTGTGTATGAAGTATATGATTACGAGAGAGAAAATGTTATTGCATTAAAGAAAAACATGAAAGGGGCTTTGGAAGAAGCGTATGATCATTATTATAACAAAAATTTTGAAGCAGCACAGAAAATATATAGGACATTATTAGATACATTACCGTCTCACTCCTATTTTCAGAATTTGCCGATAGATCCGCTTGTGCTTTTTTATTATAACCGGGTAACTGCATTAATCGAAAAGCAAAATAAAGGTTTATTGGATACTCAGTATTGGGATGCAACGTATGATGCCGTGGAGAAATAAGTGAAAGAAATACCAAATAAATTCCTTGATATCCCTGATTATAATTGCTTTGGCTGTGCACCCCATAATGATGCAGGATTAAAACTTACATTTTTTGATGATAACGGTACACTTATTGCAATTTGGAAACCCGATCTCCGGTTTGCCGGTTATGACAATATTGTTCATGGTGGTGTACAGGCTACGATTATTGATGAAGCAGCCGCATGGGCTGTTGATGCATTTCATAACAAAACAGTTATGACGGTCAATCTTAATGTAAATTATCACAGACCGCTAACAGTATCAAATGGTGACATATTTGCGAAAGCAAAAATACTGAAAATGGATGTTAAGTATGCTGAAGTCTCTGTTGAACTATACAAGGACGATGGTATAGTCACTACAAGCGGAGTTGTTACATTTAGAATTGTTTCCGGTAAACTTGCAGCGAAACTTTTCGGTTCTAAAGAATAATAGTTTTTTTAATTATAAAAAAAGCCCTATGTCTCAAGTGATCTGCCAATCTCATTGATAATTGACTCAGTTATCTTTTTTAAGGAGGTAAAACTTTCTGATAAACGGGTGTCCCGTTGTACTTTTCCGCAATATTCGATATGTAATGCAATTTTAATGGCTTCTTCTGCTTTTATATTCAGTAAACTTCCTTTTAACTTATGCGATGCTTCATGTATTTGTTTCCAGTTTAAATCGTTAATGGCTAATTCAAGTATTTTTAACTGATTTGGAAAGTCTAAAAGATAATATTGTTTAATCTCATCAAGATTGTTTTTATCCATTCCTTCAAAATTTTCATAGTTAAAATAGGTATATGACGGTGTATAAAGTTTTTTATCGTCTGTTTCATATTCAGCATCAGACTTACATTGTTTTACTTTATCACCAGCATATTTAATAATGATTTGATATAATAGCTCAGTATCAACAGGTTTTGAAATAAAATCATCCATTCCGGATTCAAGGCATTTTTTTTTATCCTGTTCAAAAGCACTTGCTGTTAAAGCAATAATCGGTACATGAATACCGCTTAATTTTTCACTTTCCCGGATAATAGTCGTTGCTGTAATACCGTCCATTTCGGGCATGTGCATATCCATTAAAATAATATCGAATTTTGACTCTTCAATTTTATTGAGAGCTTCAATTCCGGTTGATGCAATGCTGACATTCCAGCCTTTTTTTAAAAGTATTGCAGTTATCATTTTCTGGTTCACAAAATAATCATCAGCAAGAAGTATGTTAAGTGACAGATTATTTTCATAAGGTACAGTGAGTTCTTCTATTATTTCATTATCTTGTATGTTTGTATCTTCTATCAGAGGTATTTCAAAACTGAATGTTGAGCCCTGCGAAAGCCGGCTGCTCACATGTATAGTGCCACCCATTAGCTCAACAAGCGATTTACAAATAACCAGACCAAGACCTGATCCCTTGTATTTTTTTGTATTTTTATTTTCAATCTGAGTGAATTTTTCAAATAACAGACTCATTTTTTCAGGTGAAATACCTAACCCGGTGTCTTCAATAGAAAAATGAAGCATTGCAACGTTATTTTTTAGTTTTTTTTGAATCCGTAAAAAAACACTTCCCTGATCAGTAAATTTTATAGCATTACTAATCAGATTAATTAAAACCTGTCGTAAACGGGTTGAATCGGCAATAATAAATTCAGGTATTGAATCATCAATCTGATACAGTAATTCAACTCCTTTTTTCAGTGATTGAATTGAATATGTGTGAATTATTGATGTAATATTGCTCTTTACATTACAGGAAGAAGGAGAGATTGTAAACTTACCTGATTCCAGTTTTGAAAAATCTAAAATGTCGTTAATAATATCGAGTAATGAATTAGCAGAAATCTCTATCATTTCAAGGTAATCCCGTTGAATTGCAGAAATGTGCGTTGATAACAAAATCTCGGTAAAACCAATGATTGCACTCATCGGGGTTCGTATTTCATGACTCATGTTTGCAAGGAAATCACTCTTAGCTGTATTTGCTTCATCAGCAATCGTTTTCAATTCAGTAAGTCTTTTCTCTGAATGTTTTAAATTAAGATGAACGGTAACACGTGCGATTAACTCTTCGATTTCATACGGTTTAGTTATAAAATCAACACATCCGCAGGCAAACCCTTTTGATGTTATTTCTTTATTTTTACTGCCTGTAATAAAAATAATGAGTATATCACGCCGATTCATTTCGTTTTTGAGAATATCGCAGAATTGAAACCCGTTCATACCGGGCATATTAATATCAAGCAGTATCAGTTCGGGATTAAACTGTTCGATTTTTTGCAGAGCTTTTTCACCGCTAGATACGGATGAAACCTCAAATTCAGATTCTACTAAGGCATTTGCAAGAATCTCACGACTTATAAGTGAATCATCAACAATAAGTATTCTACCTTTTGTCATACTACATCCTCTGGGTAATTATAGCTGAACTCAAACAAAATTGCAAAAAGTCATTAATTACATCATGAGGTGTATTGCTAAAAGGACTTACTACTCCTGACTGTATGTTTTTCAAAATATCAAAAAACTCTCTATCCAATACCATATAATTAATGGTACCACTACAATTATAAACTATCACATAGTACATATCACTCTGGTTCAGTTTATTAAATATGTGAACCGGTGTTGAGTATTCATACGCTTCTGCGTTTTCCAAAGTTTGAGTTGATGGCACAATCATGCAAAGATTATCAGGATTATACCGTAACATTAAAAGCTCTGTTCCTTTGCACATATCGTATTGTTTTTTCAAAAGTGTATTTTTTTTAATCTTTTGGATATTAATAGTTGAAAATCCGCTTAAAAGTGATCTTTTCATTGAGTAATGCAACCTGATCAGATCGACTAAAACTGTTTTTAAATCTGCTTCAATATTCATGTTTTCTATAAATAATACAATAGAATCAATGCCATCTGCAGAACGACCTGTTTTCTCATGGAAAAGAATAAAATTATACAAAAAGTCAGACGGTTTTAGTGGTATAACAGAAAGTACGATAGCAAACCACCCAACAGCACCGGCTTGATTATACAAAATATCAACTGCCTTTTTTAACAGCGTAGCTTTTTGCATATCAGCGGTGTTCATCGAAGGAGTTGAGAACACCGTATAGGGCGCTTCTTTGTCGTAATTGAAACCAAATTCAACTCTTTTGTCGTATAGTTGTGTCCCTTTCAGTAGTGATAAGGGAAAAATATCAAGATGATTGGGTGTAACACTCAATGCATAATCAAGACTATCTTTAAATGAATCAAGATTCTGACCGGGTAAGCCATAAATAAGATCAAGCCCAAAGACAACATTGTTTTTATTAAGTAAAAGAGCGTTTTTTGTATATTTTTCTTTATCAAAAGTACGATTAATATGTGCAAGCACATATGTGTCTGAGCTTTGAAGACCCGCTTGAAGTGAGCAATTAATCAAACTGAATAATGAAATCAGTTCTTCATCAAGCAACTCAACCCGGATTTCAATGGTAAAATGGATATTTGTTTTGCTTTTAATAAATAGTTGCAACAGCTTTTTTGCCCTTTTTTTATCATAATTAAATGTAGGATCAAGTACAAATACTCGTGAAACACCGCTTTTTTGTATTGATTTAAATTCTTTTTCTATTCGTTTAAAAGGAAAACTTCTGACTGATGTTTCATTTTTGGATTCAAAACAAAATGAACATTTATAAGGACATCCACGGGACAACTCCCATAAAGTACCGGTGTAATTTTCCCATGAAATACCTGTTTTAAAAAATGGTGAAAAAAGATTTTCATGGAGAGCTTTTTTTTCAATGATTCTACCATATTCCCATACCTTTTTACCGTCAAGAAATGATTGAATGGTTTCAAGAAAAGCATCTTCACCATCCCCCCGAATGACAAAATCAAGTTGCATCTCATCAAGAATCTCCTGACTTGAAGCAGTTACTTCCGGACCGCCTGCAAATAGAATAATGTGCTTATTTTGTAAACGCAGGGCAATTTGCCGGAACATATTTTTATTCCAGGAATAGATCGAAAAACCAGCCATATCATAGTTTTTTACAGAAATATCATTAACAATGGTTTCAATATCTGTGTCAAGATAATACTCAAGAATATCAACGTTTGTTCGTTTTTCAACTTTTTTAGTATGTGAAATTGCAGACTTTAAGTACAAACAAGCCAACGGAAACGCATGAGAATCTTTTTGAACGTGAATACTGATAAGTGCAATCTTCATTACTTATGTTTTAAACTTTGATAATTCACTTTCAAGTTTCCCGGAACTCGATGAGCTGTTATCTGCCAATAATGCAATATCTTCAATACTTCCGGAAATTGATTCAATACCACGGGCGAAATTATGGATAATATTTCGATTGTCCGTTGAAATCGCAGTGACATTTTCCATTGCTGATTGAATGTTTAATGAACCATCCTTAATTTCTTCTGAAGCCCCCCGGACATTTTCGGTTATTTCAACAAGACTTTTTAAGGCTATTATAATCTGATCAGAACCAACCTGCATTTCATTCATTGAAGAAAGAGTTTCATTCATAAGATTGGACATTTCAATAATACCAGTAATAATTTCTCCGATAATCCAGCTGGTATTTTGTGTTATTTTAAGTGTTGAATTAACTTTATCTGCTATTGCATGAAGTGATTTTGAAATTTCACCTGATTTTTGCTTCGTTGCTTCGGCAAGATTTCGTATCTCATCAGCAACAACTGCAAACCCCTTTCCTGCATCACCGGCATGAGCTGCTTCAATTGCAGCATTCATTGCAAGTAAATCTGTTTTCTCGGCAACCTCGTTAATGACACCTATAAGGTCTAAAATAAATTCGGTGCCTTGTGAAATTTCATTCATTGAAATAAGAGTCTCATTCATTCCCTCATCACCGTTTTTTGCTTTTTGTGCAAGCTGATCGGTAAATTGTTTTCTATCATTGGTTATTTTAGCAACATTAACAATAGATGCTGCCATTTCTTCAATTGACGCAGAAGACTCGTTAACCGCCGACGCCTGGTCTTCAATAAGATCTACAATCTTCAGTAAAGAACCGGTAATTTCTTTTGTTGAACCTGATGCATCCTTAATTTTAGTATCAAGGGTATCAGTTTTATCCTTCATTTCATTCATTGATTTGTTTATATCAGTAATCGAGTTAGATGCATTAACTGATTTATTTGCAAGTTCATGGCTGATTTTCAGCCCCTGTTCACTGACAGATTTTGCGGTTTGTATAATATCGCGTAATTTACCGATGAAATTATTAAAGTGAAGTGCAAAAAGACTCAATTCATCGTTGCTGGTAATTGAAATTGTTGTTGTTAAATCACCCTCGCCTTTTGAAATATCTTCCATTATATGTATTGTTTTTTTTAGTGGTTTTGCAATGAGATTAGAAAAACCATATCCAACTATTATTGTTAATATAATAATAATAGAACTTAATATAATCATAAATAAAAGTTGAAACTTTATTTCTTTTTCGATTTTTGCAATAAATGAAATTTGTTTATTAATTTCTAATTCACGAATTGCATTTATCTGATCGATAACGGTTGTAATAGTAAGAAAAAAGTCTTCAGAATCAATACCATAATTTCCTGTTCTATAATTTTCAACAATGGTTAAATAAAAGTCATTCATTTTCAGCCAGCTTGAGCTTTCTGTCAGTTTCTGTATACTATTTTTTGCATCATTTGAAAAAGCTAAATATTCATTAGCGGTGAAGTTAATTCCATTTAAGAAATACTTTGTCACTCGAGTAAATTCTGTTGAATTCATTGATTTGTTCGAGGAAATAAAACCTGATGTATATCCCCGTAATAATCCAAGATTCTCTTTGGCAATTTCGACTTCAATTATTGCAGAAATATTTTTTCCTACACCTTTTGTAGTCGGTCCGTTTACTGCGGTTAATAAATCATTCATAAGTACTGAAATTAAATTGGTATATTCTGTAACACTCGTTGTAAAATCAGTAGAATTTGCATCAACTTTTTTTCGAAAATGCAACAGGTTTGTATTGATCGTCGTAATATTTTCAAAGTATTCTTTACTGTTGTTTTTATTGGTTAATGCTTTTTCAATTGAAGTATTTGTATTTTCGCGTACTTTTTTTAAATCATTTTCTGAAAAGCTTTTATTAAGAAACAAGCTGGTTCTGCCTCTTTCAATTTGTAACTGATGTATAATAAAAGATGAATTAGTCATTTGACTGATATTCAGTCTCATTGATTTAAAGGTTTTGAATTCTTTAACATTGTCCAAATAGTTGGATACCCCGAAATATATAATAGAAATGAATGGTATCGCAAGCATAATCAGAATCTTAAATTTAATATTGATTTTCATAATATCTCCCATTAGAGTATAGTTTAAAATATTTATTTGAATTATTCAAATAATTTGCTAATGTATTTCAAATAAATTATACTTTTATAATCGGGATATTTATGAAACACAATAGTGAAATTATTCTTTTAAAAATATCGGGTGAAGATAAACCGGGTGTTACTTCATCGGTTACCTCAATACTTGCAGATAACAATGCAAATATATTGGATATCGGACAGGCTGTTATTCACAACACATTGTCTCTTGGTATACTTGTTGAGATACCGGGCGAGTCTGAGAGTTCACCGCTTTTAAAAGATTTATTATTTAAAGCCTACGAACTTGGTGTTAAAATAAGTTTTGTTCCTGTTTCAAGTGAAAGTTATGATAACTGGGTTCAATCACAGGGGAAAGGGCGATATATTGTGTCCCTTGTAAGTCGTAAATTAACGGCAAAACAAATATCAAAAGTCAGTGAAGTTATTTATAATCAGGGGTTAAATATAGATTCTGTCAACAGATTATCAGGCCGTATTTCATTACATGAAGATAATAATTTACACAAGGCATGTGTTGAATTAACAGTGCGGGGTAATCCTGAAAGTATTGAGAGTATTCAAGCATCATTTATGGATATTTCTCAAACTGACGGAGTTGATATTGCATTTCAGAAAGATGATGTGTATAGAAGAAACAGACGTCTTGTATGTTTTGATATGGATTCAACATTAATTCAGACTGAGGTTATTGTTGAACTTGCAAAAGCACATGGGGTTGGTGAGAAAGTTCATGAGATTACAGAAGCCGCGATGCGTGGTGAGATTGACTTTAAAGAAAGTTTTAAACAGAGAGTTGCTCTTCTTGAAGGGCTTGACATATCGGTTATGAAAAAAATTGCCGATAATTTACCTATTACTGAAGGTGCCCATACATTAATTTCTAATTTGAAAAAATTCGGTTATAAAATTGCAGTATTGTCAGGCGGGTTTACCTATTTTGGTGAGCATTTACAAAAAATTCTGGGTATTGATTATGTATATGCTAATGAACTTGAAATAAAAGACGAAAAATTAACCGGAAAGCATTGCGGAGAAATTGTTGATGGTGAACGAAAAGCTCTTTTATTACGGCAAATTGCAGATGAATCGAATATAAGTCTTGCTCAGGTTATCGCAGTCGGTGACGGTGCAAATGATTTACCAATGATTAATATTGCAGGACTCGGCATCGCCTACCATGCAAAGCCTATTGTAAAGAAAAATGCTAAACATTCAATATCAACAGTCGGATTGGACGGGATATTATATCTGTTGGGTTTTAGAGACCGGGATATTGAATAGTTGGGGTTATTTAAATTGTATTTACTAAGGGGTTACACATGAAAATCAATCAAAAGATGCTATTGCAAACACTAATCGTTGTCATTATTATATCGTTTTCTATTTTGTGCTTTATCTATTGTCAAATTAATAATCTTTCAAATTCTTTAATGAGAAAGAATTTGATTGGTAAATTAAGCGGAGATATCAATTCAGTTAATTTATACATAGAAAAATATTATGGAAATATTATACTGGATAATAACGAATTAAAAGATAACACAGGTGTTTCAATTCATAATAATTTTGAAATGGTAGATACTATAAAAAAAGATTTAAATGTATATGCTACGATATTTAAAATTGAAAATGATGATTTCATTCGGGTGACCACAAATATTATTAATAGTGAAGGTAAAAGAGCTATTGGTACGAAATTAGGTAAAGACAGCGCTGCATATAGTTCTGTCATTAATGGTAAATTATATATTGGAGAAGCAAATATTCTTGGAAAACCATATTATACTTCATATAATCCGATCTTTGATGCGAATAGACAAATAATTGGAATAGCATTTATAGGTATCAGCAAGACAGAATCTTTGTTGATTGTAAATACATATCGAAAAACAACTTTTTTTAGTGCAGTAATTATAATTGTATTCTTAATAATTATCTCGATGGTATTATCAGGATTTATAAATAATATTATTTTGAACAGACCACTTGGCATAATGATTGAATCGTTGAAAAATATTTCAGAAGGAGAGGGCGATCTTACGTTGAGAATTGAAGTAAAATCCCATGATGAAATTGGTGATATGGCAAAATACTTTAATCTGACGTTTAATAAAATTAAATCTTTGATAATTGCCGTAAAGAATCAATCGGTATTACTTGGTGATACAGGTATAATTCTTTCAACAAATATGACAGAAACAGCTACGGCAGTTAACGAAATTAGTGCAAATATTCAGAGTATAAGAAGTCAGGCCGGGAATCAAAATGTTAGTGTAACAAAGACAATCACAACGATGGAAAATATTACAAAAGGAATAGAAAAGTTAAATCGGCTTATTGATAATCAGTCGGCTAATGTAACAGAGTCATCTTCTGCAATTGAAGAAATGATGGCGAGTATATCAAGCGTTACACAAACATTATATAAAAACACTGAAAATATTAAAAGATTAAGTCAGTCTTCCGAGTCAGGGCGGGTTGATCTTAATAAGGTAGCTGCGGATATAAAAGAAGTTGTAAAGGAGTCACAAAATCTTCTTGAAATCAGTAGTGTAATCCAGAATATCGCAAGTCAGACAAATTTACTTTCGATGAACGCTTCAATAGAAGCAGCCCATGCAGGAGAATCAGGTAAGGGTTTTGCTGTCGTAGCAGATGAAGTAAGAAAACTTGCAGAATCATCCGGACAGCAGGCAAAGATAGTTGCCGATGTTTTAAAACGCATAAAATTAGCCATTGACAGTATAACACAATCAATAACGTGTGTTACAGATACATTTGTGATAATAGAAAGTGAAGTAAAAACGGTAAATGAGCAGGAGAATATAATAAGGTCTGCAATGGAAGAACAAAGTGCAGGCAGTAAAGAAATTCTTAAAGCAATAAGTGAGTTAAATGATATAACACAAAAAGTTAAATCCGGTTCTGATGAAATAATGTCAGGTAGTTCGCAAGTTATACATGAAACTGAAGTACTCAATACAATAACCTATGAAATTACGAACGGCATTAATGAAATGGTAGTCGGAACAGAGCAGGTGACTGTGGCAGTAAATAAAGTTAATGATCTGGTAATAGATAATAAAGTCTCTATTGATGGATTGGTAAATGAGGTTGGCAGGTTCAAGGTGGATTAGGTTTATTTTCAGCGTATTGCAAAATAGTCTTGACTATTTTGCAATATAGTGCAAAATAGTCTGATGAATAGAACACAATCATTGCAGATTATAAATGATCTCACAAAGAAAATAGTATTTATAACCGGACCGCGTCAGGTCGGTAAAACGTATTTAGCTCGTGATATAGCCGCTCAGTTTGGCAAGTCTTTATATCTTAATTATGACAGTTATGCTGACAGAAAGATAATTGATGAGCAATCCTGGCTTCCTGATACAAAACTTATTATATTTGATGAATTACATAAGAAAAAAGACTGGAAAAACTACCTGAAAGGTGTTTTTGATACCAGAAATGAAGATCTTATGATACTCGTAACCGGAAGTTCCAGACTTGATGCACATCGTTCAGAAGGGGATTCACTACTTGGCAGATATTTTCTTCATAGACTTCTGCCTTTTTCAGTCCGGGAAATAGCTGATAATAACATACATTATACGTTAGATCATTTTCTTGAACGGGGCGGTTACCCGGAGCCTTTTCTTTCTGAAAGCACTATAGATGCTGATCGTTGGCGTCAATTATACATTGACGGTATAATACAAACTGATGTGCTTGATTTTGAAACTATTCATAATATCAAATCTATGAGACTTTTACTCGATATGCTCCGTAATCGTGTAGGAAGTCCTTTGTCATTTAATAATCTCGCGCAGGATCTTCAAATTGCACCTAATACTGTCAGGAAGTATATTGAGATATTTGAAGCATTATATATAGTATTTCGGGTTACTCCATTTTCTGACAATATCGCTCGATCTTTACTAAAAGAGCCAAAGGTATATTTCTATGATAACGGACTTGTGTCCGGCGATGATGGAGCAAAACTTGAAAATTTCACTGCCGTTTCACTATTGAAACATTGTTATTATAATAATGATGTTATGGGGCGAAGTATGGAATTAAGATATATCAGGACAAAGGATGGAAGAGAGGTTGATTTTTGTATTACTGATAATGGGGCAGTTAACGTAATGATTGAGGTTAAAAACAGAGACACTGATATTTCACCCTCACTTTTGTATTTTAAAGAGCGTTATGACTTCCCTGCTGCTCAGCTTGTCAGGTATATAAGAAACGAGCACCTAACAAAAGGAATCGAAGTCCGTGATGCTTACAAGTATTTTTTAGAGCTTAACTTGTGAATTTTTCACTATTAATATTGACATTCAATATTAATATGATATTCTATTAAAGAACACTGTTCATTAATGAGGTAATAAATGCAGATACTGAAAGATGACATAAGAGATGAAATACTCAAAAACTCTAAACATGATTTTCTTGAATATGGATTTAATCAAACTTCGCTTAGAACGATTGCTGCAAAGTCATCGGTTACAGTCAGTAACATATATAATTACTTCAAAAATAAAAACGATTTATTTACAGCCGTTGTTTCTCCTGCTGTCTCATATATAAATGAGATTCTGGTTAAATCAGCAGGGACAGATTTTCATCAGTTTGATTCTCCGGTGTATGTGCAGTGGCATATTGAATTTATTAATATGATTTACAGATTTATTAATATTCATAGAGATGAATTGATTCTTTTATTTTCAAAATCATCAGGTTCGCACTATGAAAATTTTAAAGACTCAACTGCGCGAAGCTATGCAGAAAACAGCCAATGTGCCAAATTAGCATTATCCGGTCACGAGGTTTCGTATTTTTTTATGCATAATTTCACATTGTTTTATCTTAATTTTCTTGAAAATCTTGCACTTCACGAACATGACGATGCAAAAATTAAACAGTATCTTGCTGAGTTAACAATATATTCTCATGGTGGCTTTAATGCACTTATAGAACAGAACTCTCCATTATATTTGCAGATACTAAATGCTATCGGGAGAGAATCATAATACAATTTTCATCTGCATCAATTTTTTTTATTTAAATAATGAACATTGTTCATTTATAAGGAGTTATCACTATGAAAGGATTATTATGCTATTATTCAGGAACAGGCAACACAAAACTTGCAGTACAATATATTGCAAAAAAAACTAAAAATTGTGAGTGGAGCTTTCATGATTTTATGAAAGACGGAACACCGGATACTGTCGGATATGATATTATCGGTATTGCTGCATGGACTGATTTTTTTGGTCCTCCGCTATTTCTAAAAAACTGTCTGAAAAAAATGAAAGGACACAAAAAACATGCGTTTGTTTTTAATACCTATGGTAATATGAGCGGAAGAACGTTACCCGTCTTAAAAAGCTGTGTCAGAAAACAGGGATTTAAGGTTATTGGAGGTCATTCACTTAATACACCGGAGAATTTTCCGCCACTTATAAACAACGGTCTTAAAAATGATACTGCTCCATCAACGGTTGAACTAAAAAAATTTGATACTTTTATTAATGAACTGGATGAATGGTTTTTTAATTCCAGCAGTAAGGTTTCATTTCCTTTTGACGGTTATTTAATGCCGGTTTTTCCAAGAACAATGGCAAAAATGTTTATCAAAAAGAAAGTTGCTGATCCTGGTATTTGTACACAATGCGGTTTATGTAAAACATTATGCCCTTACGATGCAATTTCGTTAGCACCATTTCCGGTTTTTAATGAAAAAAAATGTAACGGATGTTGGGTGTGCTACAATAGATGTCCCGTAAGTGCCATATCTGTCGGATCATTAAGAACAGAGGGAAAATATGAAAAACCTCATGAAAATCTCATAAAAAAATTGATTTAATTAAATCGCTATGGTATATTCTAATATTGTAATGCAATCAAAGGAAGGTTTTTATGAGCCAAATATTATACAATGATGAAGATAGAAAAATTATGAATGCTGCTGATAATGGAAGAGTTACGGGTGGCAGCAGGGTTGAGGAAATTAAGAAATTTGTTCATTCGATGGGTATAAAAAAAATTGGTATAGCTCATTGTGTTATGTTTACCAAAGAAACACAAATGCTTATTGATAATTTATCAAATGATTTTGAAGTCGTTTCTGTGGGATGTAAAATAGGGGCTATTCCGGCAACGCAGATGCTGGGAAGAGAGGCGAATGGTATTTCCTGTAACCCTGCGGGACAGGCAGATTTTCTTTCTGAGAATAAAACAGAACTTAATATTTCAATGGGCTTATGTATTGGGCATGATATTATTTTCAATAGTAAAAGTAAAGCATTAACAACGACACTTCTTATAAAAGACAGAAAGCATAAACATAATACCTATAAAAATTTTGAAAGTGATAATGCATAAAATATTCTGCATTAACCCGGCATCTATATGAATGCCGGGTATGAATTTTTTATTTACCGGTGTTATTAGCATTGCCCGATTTATTAGAAGAGTTATCGGCGCCTGAGTAAAGTAATGCTTTGTTTTGATTAGGGACGGGTGGGAGTATAGATACTGACTCATTTTCATTTAGATCAGATTCTTCTACTTCTTCTGCAATGGTTTTTTTTGATATCGATTGACAGTCAAAAGTTCCGGGCTCGTTTTCATATTGATAGCCGTCAGTAACGTGAACGATAACAAAATGAATTGAATCAAAAGAATAACCATCATAAAAAGATATATCATTATCACTGAGTATAATTGTATTAGGTGTGTTGTCATTATATAAGTAATTTCCTTTATTAATTACAGAATCAATTGTACTCGTAGAAAAAGCTCTAAAATAATTTTTATAGTATGCGACAATATTTCCGTCTTTATTTATAAAATCTATCATACCGCTAAATGCCATAGCATCATCAATTGTAAATTCAATGAGATACTGCTTTGTATCTTTATTAATTTGAAACTTTTTAATTTCCGGTCTCTTAAGTGTCTGGACGTAATAAGAATTAATTCCATATCCCTCTTCATTATATAAAAACTTATTCCCATTATTTTCTTTGCTACCCGGAGCAGGAACAATAAAGTCATAAGAGGCTATATATCCACTTTTTAATTTTATTTCATATCGTAAATTTGTCGGGAAAACGTTTTCTTTATAAGAAAATCTTTTATTTCTGATTATCTGTCTTTCCTCATCAAAATATTTTTCAACCTCAAATTTCCAATAATAGTTAAATTCAGTATCCACAAGTTTAATATGTTCAATTTCACCGGCTTTTATTGGATCACCGGACAGTTTCATGCCTGTCAGATAAATGAGTGTGGAGGCATTTTCATTATATTCGATCCAGTAGCTTGTATCAATATTTTGGATTATCCAATTAATTTTTACTATTGATACGGTCTTGCGGTCTACTTTCGGCTCGCTACATGATAAAAATACTAATAGCAGTGCAAGAGAAAAAAAATTTCCAGTTAATTTCATACTTTTTCCTTATTTTAATTTAGAGTAATGCATCCATAGTTTCTTTTTTGCAGTAGTTTATTAACTTCCGATATATTGAAATAATCAGGGTTATAATTACCAAGCCATTCAAATAATTCTTCATATTCATACATAAACTTATATTCTTCTTAATTTGCTATTTTACGAAGTTTAACCTTGGTATAATCTTTTGATTCAGAATAATCGTCATCAAAAATAAACTGATGTAAATGGCTATTAGTCCTGCCCATAACACTCTGATTTACCGATGTAGCTGAGGTAGAGTAATATCTGATTTAACGACAACTTTTCTCCATATGTCAGTTTCTAATAATCAAATATTGAGCACATGCACGCTTATTTTGTTGTTCTCAGTTATTTTTTAATCCTTTTATTTTCTTTAGCTACAGATTAGGTACGTAAAAAAGATTCATGTAAAATGGGTTATAGAAAATCATTAGAAAAAGTGGAGTCATTATAATCTTCTCCCATATCGTAATTTAAGGTGCCTGCAATAACTACTTGTCATAGCTTATTTTCATTCAAATTAATGAATTCATACAAAAAAAAATTGATTTATGCAACATAAATTATATCACTGAGGCTCTTGCAAAAATAATGAGTACATTCTTTTTTCGTCCGCCATATGCGATAAAATCGGATTATACCCTGGTCGCTGATTACAGCTGCTCTTGCATGCAACCAGGGAAGCCTCATGCAAAAATTCGAGATAAAAAGAGTATTTTTGCAAGAGGCTCCACTTACTTTATTTTGTAAACTTTAATTATTTGCAAATGCTAATCTTTTGATGCATCAGATTAGATGTTTTTTTTCTTCCGCCACACGCTATGAAACTGCGTTACGCAATATTTTGGAGTGCCAAAAATCGTAGTGGGTTACTGATTACAGTTCCCTTGGTTACTGATTCGCGATATTTTAGAGTACAAAAAAACGTAGCTGCCTTAGATATGCCACCGGGAGTAGTCTCATGCAAAAAATCGAGAGAAAATAAAGTATTTTTGCAAGAGTTTCAATATTCTTCATAAAATTCAAAAAGTTCTTGCTTATCGTCCAATAAATCAGCTATACTTTTCATGAATATTTGCCTTTTTTTGTTTAAAATAATTTTATCAAAATTTAAGGCTTTATCCACAAAATTCATTGCAAAAACTATTTTTGCAAGAGTCTCTATAGTAATGGAAAATATCAGAATAAAAACGAGATGCATATTACATGGTTAAATGTATAAAGAGCATATTCTAATTAATTAAGGGGGAATACGGTAAATGGAAAACTCAGAAAATCTAGATGAGGAACAGTATAATGAAATTATTGAGACCTTACGAATTCGTTTTGAAGAGAATATGAAGCGACATAAAAACATAAAATGGATTGAAGTAAATAAACGACTGAGTGAAAAGAAAACGAATGTATCTGTTTTATATAAAATGGAAAAAACAGGTGGCGAACCGGATGTGATAGAGATAGATAATAAAACTAATCAAGTTATATTTTATGATTGCGTTGCAGAATCTCCAAAATACAGAAGAAGTTTATGTTACGATCGTGAAGCACTGAATAAACGAACAGAAAACAAACCACAAAATAGTGTGCTCGATATGGCAAGCGAAATAGGAATAGAAATATTAACAGAGAAACAGTATCGAGAATTACAGGAAACAGGTGAATTTGATATAAAAACATCCAGTTGGATAAAAACACCGGAAGATATACGAAAACTCGGAGGAGCACTGTTTTGTGATCGACGTTATAATCATGTATTTGTATATCATAACGGAGCAGAATCTTATTATAGCTCGAGAGGTTTTCGTGGTTTGATACGAATATAGTAGGAAAAATCTATCACCAACTCAACGTGTATTTTCGTTGGTATGAAAATACACGTTGAGTTGGTGTTGAGGCTGTTTTTATCATTGGAAATATAGTAGTATGTAGTATGAACAAGAAAAAAACAAAGAACATTTTTTGACGAAGATTTGAAGAAAGAAAAACTTACAAAACAGGCATGGTTAAGGCTGATTCAGGGTTTATGAAGTTGATCTTTTTGAGTTCCCAAAGTATCGTAAGAAAATGATTGATAATCACTTCTGTTCCCTAACAGTTGGCGTTTTTTTTATTAATGTAATGAAAAATTTTTCATGTTCACAAATGAAAGGAAGTAAACCTGTTTTTTTTCAAAAATATCCTTCACAATACACCTTTTAATTAACAACTTGACTAACCGGTCTATTTTACTTATACTTTCAGAAAATACAATAAAACGAGCCTCTTGCAAAAATCAAGAGTACTTGATTTTGCTTACGGCAATACGCAATATAATTGCGTTAGAGGTAGCTTCTTGCAAAAATTCGAGATAAAAAGAGTATTTTTGCAAGAAGCTCAAACAAAAGACATATTCATAAAGTACCTGTTATATCTCTTATTATCTAAATTACTCAATTATGGATGGCTCAATGGACGCAACTCAAAAAGTTTTATTTATTGACGGATTAACAGAATTTTACAAAGTACGAAGATATAAAGTCGGAGATTATTTTGGTCCGATTGATCTTGGTATTCATATTTCAGATAATTATAATACTCTAAATATAGGTGTCGGGTTACTTGCCGGTTCAATTTTCCCAGGTTCAAACAGATTGTTTTTTTCGGGCTTTTCTCCATCGTGGCGTGGTTTTTATGTATCAAGTATGGGTGGGGCAGGGCTCGTTTTTGATAACCTCGGTGTTAATATGATAAGTCTTATTAGAAAAGCTCCGGTTCCTTCAATTCTTTATTTAAACCGTGTTCATGGTGAAGAAATAGAGGTGAGTGTTGTCCCGGTAGATATAAATGCTATATGGGCAAGCGGGAGAAAAGGTGTATATGCACTGATGGATTATACCTATGAAAAGTTTGGCGATAAATATGAAAATGACCCGCGAATTCTCGCAACAGGACCGGCTGCAATGAGTACTGATTTTGGCGGGATATGTTCAGTGCCTATTACAAATAAAAAAATGTCATTTGTAGATACATGGGCCGGCAGAGGCGGATTGGGTTCAAAAATGGTGCAGGATCATGGGATAGTTGCTATTATTTACGGGGGAACTTTTGTTGATGAAGATTTCCGGGATAGAAAAGTTGCTGATGAATGGTTTGAAAATAAATATAATCAGAAACTGATTGCAAAAGATTTTGACAGTACAACCAAATACAGGTTTGACCCCAAATTTAATACCGGCGGTACATTCGGGGTGAATTATTCAACAGTAAACGGTAAAATAATAGCTTTTAATTATAAGACGATATATCAAACTGAAGGTGAAAGAGAAACACTTCATAAAAATCTAGTAATAGATCATTATCTTAAACAGTTCAATGAAGAAACTATAAAACCAAAACAACAGGCTACTTGTGGTGAACCATGTTCTGCTGTTTGTAAAAAGATGAATAATGAGTTTAAAAAAGATTTTGAGCCATATCAGGCTATGGGGCCTCTTTGTGGTATTTTTGATCAAAGAGCAGCAGAGACGTTAAATCATTATGCTGATGCAATGGGTTTTGACGCTATAAGTTGTGGAGGTGTTCTTGCATGGTTTATGGAACTTTTGGCTGAAGGTGAGTTAACAAAAGAAGATCTTGGTGTTACACGAATGCCTAAATTTGATATGGAAGGTTTTGACATACTAAAAGACTCTGAAAATAATGCTTTGTTAGGTCTTGAACTTATTGATGCAATGATTAATAAAAAAGGAATCGTTGATATATCACAAGGTGTTAGAAAGTGGGCACGAAAAGTTCATAAAAATACCGGTATAAAAATAATAGACCGGCTTGTATATATAGCTCATGGCCGAAAAGGATGGATGGTTCCCAATCAGTATTGGACGCCCGGTGTTTTAGCTCCTATGGCAATTATGGGTAAATATTATATGTATTATGGAACAGATTTTATTGAGCCTCGTGAGTTGGGGCGAAAATGCGCCGAAAGGTTAAAAAAAGAATTAATTCTTGATAACTTAGGGGTTTGCCGGTTTCACAGGGGATGGGCTGAAGATATGGTTCCTGAAGTGATGGAGTCTCTGTATGGCATGAAAGATGCATATCTATCAAGTATATCCGTGCTTGCAAGCCGTATAAATTCAAGAAACGCATCAATTGTCTGGGAATCGGAAAGAGATTTTGACTTTGTGTATACATTTTTAAAACGGAAATCTGAAGTGGAAAATGATACAACGCCGGGTCTTGAAAAATGGATAGCCGAGTTTGAAAAAGACAAAAATGAAGCCGGTTTAAATTTCTGGTTTGAAATGTTAAAAGGCATCGATGAATCACTACGCGATTTTCAATAGAAAAAATAATGGTATCAGAAATTGTGTCTCACTGAGAATTTCTGATACCAGTATAGAGTTGTATGTTACTCTTCAACAATTTTTATATAATCAAGAAATACATCCCATGACCATTCATTGCTAACAACTTGAATGCCGGTAATTACGGTATCGATGCCAATAGGAGTTGATTCTTCCTTAGCTATAAGATCTTTAATAAGAACTTCTCTGTAAAACCATTCATTTTGGGTAGCCTGGAAGTCAACTCCTGTATAATTATTGAAAGAACATATATAGTATGTTTTCCATTGATCTTTAATTTCTATCAGAACTTTTAGAGGTGACTGATAATACGAATCATCTGTTTCTCCGGTTGATGTTTGTATTTTTGCCCCGATTTTTAGTTTAGTATTTTCTTTTACAACAGTATTGATTTCCTGTTGGATAAAAGTAGCACAGCCATCTGATTGAGCTGTAATCTGTTTCATTTCAACTCCTAAATTACTGCCACTAATATTAGTTACTGCAAAATCAAATTGTCTACTATAAGTGTACGCTGTACCTGAAACAGCACAACTTATAGTCATAGCCCAGTCAGGAATAAAATCACCTATTGTTGGTTGGTTAAGGTATGTAGTTGTCTGATTTGTGTCTTTATAAATGTCGGTATAATTGTTAAACCATCCGGCAGCATTAAAATCGTAGTTCTTATTCTGGATAAATTCAATGACAATATCATGAATATTCGTTTCATAATCCCAACCGCCCTGACCAATGCCTATTTCTGAAATATATGTCGCTGATGTTATTGGAAGTTCATATGTTTTTGTCTGAATCGTTGCGTTATTGTACTGAACATCTATCGCTGTGTTCGTCCATGTTTGTGTTGCAACAGAATTGCCTTTTTTAATCCATACAGTAAGATCGTGATCAGGTGATGTGTAACCAGAAATCTTTTGATAGGTTACTGTAATCTTAATCGAACCTGAATTTATGATAGTTGTTTCCGGGTTAAACCGTTTACTGAGTATAATCGTTCCGCCATCAGAACATGATCCTCGTCGCAGTTTGATATAATTTGTTCCGCCTGAACTATAATAATCATAATTCATTGTTGATACCTTACCCATGATAAGACCGGTATAGTTTTTAAAACCGTCAGTCATTGCATGATTATCATTCATAGTAGTTGAAAGTATGCTGTTTTTTGTTCTGAATGCAGTAGTTGTGTCAGTGGCGTAAACATTATTTGTATTCTGTACATTGTATGTTTTTATTTTGTAACTCCAGTCGCTGAGAAGAAAGCCGGCATTTGGCGTTATTGTTACAGTTCGTCCGTCAGGTGACAAAGAACAGGTTAGCGGTATAGGGTCAGAGTCAAATGTATATAATGGCGATGCGGAAGATGTGTATGAGTAATACAATTGAAAGTAAGGATGACCGGTATTTTTAACCGTATCATTAAAGGTTACCGTTATCGTTGTATTCGCATCAATTCCAGTCGCATTATTCAACGGTGTTACTGAAGTTACTTTAAATGTTTCAGTAGTAAATGATCCGGCAGATGATGTTGTATTTCCAAATGTATCTTTTGCCGTTACTCTCCAGTAGTAGAGAGTGTTTAATACAAGTTCATTTGTAATGGTTGTCGTTGTTGTTGCAGTATCACTTACTATTTTAGGAAGGTTTGCACTCTCGGTTCCAAGATATATATCATAGGTCACTGTCTCATTTTCCGGGTCGCTTGATGGTTGCCATGTGAGAACAGGTGTTCTTATAATATCAGTTGCATTAGTAGCTGGCGTTAAAAGAAGAGGAATTGAAGGTGCTCCATTACCTGTACCGCTTAGGTTAATTATAAAATTGCTCTCATCAGAATCATCGGATACAATATTCAATTGAGCAATTTTATCGCCATACAATAACGGTTTAAAATATACATCGATACTTATTGACATCCCGGTCTCTATTGTTGTTCCTGCAGTTATTTCCGGAGAAATATAAAAGTCAACAAGGTTTGATCCGGTAATTTCAGCACTGTTCAATGTTAGTAGAGCAGTTCCTGTATTTTGAATAGTTAATTGTTTGTATGTCGATACACCGATTTTTGAAGCGGGATATTGAATAGTGCTTGTTCCGGATGTTATTGTTGTGCCTGATTGGTTGATTGTGATTTCCGGTTCAGGTGAAGTCGTACCCGTACCTGACAATGTGATAATAAATGGATTTTCATCATTGTCGTTATTTACTATTGTAAGAGTATTTGTGAAAATATTTGAAGAAGAAGGGGTAAAAATGATTGTAAAAGTAATTGAAGTATTACTTTGTATAGTTAATGGAAATGTAAGACCGGTAGTAATACATGCAAAATCAGTGTCTGTTTTTGTTAATAATATCGAATCAAGAATTAGATTAGCAGTTCCAGAATTAAATAGACTCAGTATTTTTGACTTTGATGATCCGACTGTGAGTGAACCTAAAGTAAGCGTACTATTATTTTGTATTTCACTAGATCCATCTTTTATTTGAACCTTTGGTAATGCTATGTTTATTCCATTCCCCTTAACATCAATATTAATAAAAGGAGTATTCATATCGTTACTCGAAATAGTAATACTATTTTGAGACAATAGTGCTTCTATTGGAGAAAAACGTACTATAAAACCTTGTGATTTATCAGGTTCAATACTAATAGGTTTTGATGTAATAGAAAATCTGTTGTCAGTTACAGAAGAAAAAGATATATCAGAAATAGTAAGTGTGGAAGTTCCGTTATTTGTAATTGTTATAGCTTTATCAAGACTTGTATTGGTAACAACACCCCCAAAATCCAATGTATTTGTATCTACAGCAATAATTGGTTTATTCTCATTTAGTGCCTCAAAAGATAGATTAAATGTAAAGATTGGCAACAAAGGGTCATTTGATGAAATATTTATCGATGCAGAATATATACCGGCAACAGATGCAATAGCTTTAATTGAAAAGTCTAATGTTGTAAAATCGGGATTAAGAGTTGTATTTACCGGTTGATTGAGTGTAAATACATTAGCTGTTGCTGAGTCGATAACAATACTATTTATAGTAAGTAATGCTGTCCCTTTATTACTTATTGAAAATGTATATGTTTTTTCTTCATTAATAAGTGCATTGGGTAATGTAAAAGTTGATTTGTTTGCAATGTCAGTATTGTTTTGACCTGTGAGGTATATTTTAGGACTAAGTTCTAACGATGACTGTATTGTCAAATGTATCAAATAGGATGGATTATCAGAATCATCGTTTGATATAACAATGGTAGAGTTAAATATTCCGGCAGATGACTGGAAGTTAATCATTACTTCGATTTCACTTTGTGGTGAAATAACTTTTTTAGTAAACTCAGAAGCAAGAGTAAATTTATTATTAGTATCAATAATCATAATTGAATTTAGTGTAAGATCTTTTGTCCCTATATTTGATATTATAAAAGGTGTTGATTTTATTGTGTCGGTTTTAACTATACCTAAATCCATGCTTTGATTATTGGATATCGGGTTCCCATTGCTTTTAATCAAAATACTCTGTTTATCAATATTAGTAAAATTATAAGTAATACTGAACTCAAAAAAACTTTCATCTGAATCATTATTAAGTATCATATAATTAATTGTGCCACTTTTTAATGAATCAGAACAAAATGAAAGAACTAATTTTGTTTCATTATTTTTTTCGATAGTTTCAGCAGGAATTGTTTTTATAAAAACATCGGTATCTGCACCACTTAGCACCCTAATTACAGGTGTTCCTGTAAGTAATAAATCACTTCCGCCGATATTTCGAATAGTAAAAGTAAAGTCTGTTGTATTTTCTGTTATGATATTACCGACATGTATAGTCTCTGCATTACTTATTTCAGCTCCATTGTAGAGTATTGAAATTTCCGGAGGTGAAAGCTCTTCTTCCTTGTGAGTTGTTAACCAGGTTTCTTTCGTTACTTTATTTAAAACATCACAACCTGCTAAGATTATTATCAGAATTACTCCTGTTATTATTTTTTTTATCATTTTTATCCCCTTTGATCATCAATAATTAATATTAAAACTCAAGGCTACTACGGTTTCAAAGTTTGTATGTATATTCATAGTAAGAACAACTTTTTCTTTATACGCAATAAGCGGTATTGATGAGCCTGCCATAATTATACCAAGTGATATTCCTGAAATACTCCCTGCTAATAAACCGATAGCTGTGTTGTATTTTAATTCATAATCTTCGTAATTAGTCCCGTTATCTCTGGCATCTCTAACTACTGGCATATAACCGAATATGTCATAAAGAAGCACTCCGGTACCGGCAAGAAAAATAGCAATACCTGTTACTGACAGACCAATGCCGGCATATTTAATGTTGTTTATTTGATTTTGTTTAGTTTTAATTTCTTCAGTTGTAAGTTCAGTTTTTTGTTTTTGAGGTTTTAGTGCTATTGATATTTCTTTTGTAGCATCAAATAAATCAGATTCTTGAGTTCTTTTTAAATTTCTTGCAAATATTATTTTACCTGTTTCTACTTCAATTCCTCTAATATTAAGAGCAATTGTTTCGCCAATTTTTGAAATACTACCTAATATTACCATTTTAGCACTTGCAAGTTTACCAACCTGAAGTGCAGAAGATTCGTCAAATTCATCAGATTGTCCGATTTTTAACTCATCAAGAATCATATTTAATTGAGATCTTTCAATTACATTATACTCATTAATGTTGACGATTTCAGTTATAAGATTTTCTGTGATAGCATCAGCAATTTCTTTATCAATATTAACATTACGTAAATTAAGAACTACTATAACTTCTTTTTCTTTATCTTCAGAAAAAACAGAAAATGAAATTAAAATAAAAAGAAGAAAAAATAAATGTTTCATAACAACCCCTCATATATTAAAATGGTTTAAAAATATTTAATCAGATATTTGCTCCTATTAATAGTATATATCAGAAAAATAATAAAAGTATTATTTATTGAAAAAAAGTATCATTTCTGTATCAAGTAAATTTGAAAAAAGCCGAAGTAAATACAAAGGTCTTTTATAGCCTTTAAACTACTTTTTTGTTAGGAGACCACGGATGGTGCCGGACAACACAACGCTTTTTACAATTAATGCTTCGTATCAGAGTCTTGTTACTTTATTTGAAAAAATGAATGATATAACAAGTGAGAAAAAAGATACAATAATTTCAGGTGATTGGGGAAAACTTACAGAAATCGTAAGTTCTCAGAATGAATTAAAAATTCATCTCGAAAAGGAAGAACACACTATTGCTTCTCTTGGTGGTAATTCCATAAGTGATCAGAAAATATCAATTCAGAAAAACAGGATTAAACAATTAATTAAACAATACAGAGAAGCGGAAACGATAAACATCAGACTGCTTAAAGATTCTTTATATCTTGCAAAATTAAAAGCAAATAAAATATTTAAAATACCGTTTGATGATGAAACATACTCACCGGTACATACTAAAAAAAATGAAGCAATCGGACGAAGCGGACCAATTATGTTCGATCAACTGATTTAAAAGGAGGACTTTATGATTTCAACATTCCATGGGTTAGAAATGGGAAAACGGTCTTTAGCAAGCCATCAGCAGGCAATAAATACAACCGGACATAATTTAAACAATATGAATACAGAAGGTTATTCACGACAAACCGTCAAATTAAGTACTTTTGAACCATTGTATGTACCGGGTCTGGCACGTTCTGAAACGGCAGGGCAAATAGGTCAGGGAACAACCGTTACAAGTATTGACAGAGTACGGGATCAGTTTATTGATAATAGAATTATTTCTGCGGGTAAAGATCTTGGTTTTTTTGATATGAGAAACAAATATTTGCAGCAGATGGAAATGGTGTATGCAGAACCGAGTGTTTATAACGATCCTTCACAGTATAATACGCTTCGCAGGGCATTTGATGAATTTATGAGTTCATGGTCGGATGTTGCTAATAATCCTGACGATAAAGCACCGCGAAATGTTCTGGTTGAAAAAGCAAATATATTAACTAATAGCGTACGACATCATTTTAATCAAATGACTGATATTCGAAATAATGTTGACATTGAGATTAAAAATAAAGTCGGCGAGTTAAATGAAATAGCATCAAAAATTGCAAAACTCAATGAAAGGATTTTAAAAAGTGAAGCAGTTGGAGATCATCCGAATGATTTATATGATTCACGGGATGTATTTATTGATAAATTATCAAAAATGGCTGACATACAAATTTCAAGAGAAGACCCTGATGAACTGATATTATATATCGGTGGTAAAATGATTGTTCAGGGGGCGGAATCTGAAAAATTAAATCTCACCGCACAAGCGGATAATTACGGTTACTCTGATGTGTATTGGGCTGACGGGGAAAAAGTTGCATTCAGAGGCGGAGAACTTGGTTCGTTAGTTGATGTTCGTGATACTGATTTACGAATGGAACAGAAAAAAATCAATTCATTTGCAGTGAATATTTCAGATCTTGTTAATGAAATTCATAGAGATGGTTTTGGGTTAAATGAAACAACCGGTAATGATTTTTTTTCAACACATCCGTTTACTACTGACCCGACGGGTAATTTTGATGCAAATCGTGACGGTGCGGATGATTCAACTTTTATATTCAAAGTAACCGGAGCTAATACTCTTGACGGAAATGATAAACTTGGTATCAGAGGAACGATGAATGTCAACAATGTCGAAATTGATTATTATGAAACTGATACATTAGACAGAGTTGTTAGAAGAATCAACGAATCCGGCGCCGGGGTTAATGCATTTTTAAATCCTCAAGGGAAATTAACGGTTAAAGCAGATTATTATGGTGATAATCAAAGCCCTGATTTTGTTATACGAAGACTTGAAGATAACGGCCTTTTTTTAACGGGATATGCCGGAATATTAAATCAATCAGGTGCTGAGGGTGGTTTTAATAGTAATGTTGTAAATGAAACAGGTACAAAATTAAATGCTCAATCAGTGTGGTCGATAGCTCCTTTGACTGACCCGGCACAATATATGGCTATAGAGAAAAAAATAGAAAATGATGTGTCATTTATTGCTGTTGCCAGCGGTATTGATTCAGATGGTGATGGAATTAAAGATATTTCAAATGGTATCGGAGATTCTCAGAATGCGTTACGAATATCTTCATTAAAAGATAACAAAGTTATGGTTGGTATGTCTTTAAGTGTTTCACAATATTTTGAAAATATTGTATCAGATGTCGGGGCGCGTGGACAAAAAGCTGAAAATGGTTTCAGAGTTCAGGAAACGATAATGAATAACCTTGAAAACCTCCGTAAATCAGTTTCAGGCGTAAATCTTGATGAAGAATTTGCAAATCTTATTAAATTTCAGCACGGATATAATGCATCGGCAAAATTTATCAGTGAAATGGATAAGATGCTTGAAACGATTATTACAAAACTATAAAAAAGGGGTAGTGAAATGAGTATATACAGAGTAAGTACTAATATGGCAAATGATAACGGAATGAATTTCGTTATGAAAAAAGAAGACAGTATGAATAAAGTTCATCAGTCAATCAGTACCGGTAAAAAATATGTTATGCCGCGGGATAATCCTGTTGATGTGACCCAGGCGATGACATTTCATTCAAAAATATTTAAAATTGATCAGTTGGAAAGAAATATAAATGATCTTGGTGCAGAACGGAATCTGGTTGAAAACAAAATAGGCAGTACCATTGAAATTCTGCAAAGGGTACGGGAGCTTTCTGTTCAGGGATCAAATGGTATTTATACGGCAGAAGATAGAAAAGCGATGTCTGTTGAAGTTGATCAATTAATGAAAAACATTATTGTTGATGCAAATTCAAAATACAAGGGAAACTACCTTTTTAGCGGTTTTCAAAAGTTTACAAAACCTTTTGAAGTGTTGGAAGGTGCTGTTCGTGGTGCTGATACGGCTATGATTACAGAAGTGCGGTATCTTGGTGATAATGGAAAACAGTTACGGGAAATTGATTTTAATGAGTATGCAGCATCTACGCCTCCGGGAAGTGATTTATTCTGGGCTGAGAATTTTCAAATATATTCAAAAGTGAATACTGCTGATTTTCGTCTTGAAAATGATATGAGCGTAATGATTGATAATCAGAAAATATCATTTAATGAAGGGGATAATGCCTACGCTATTGTTGATAAAATAAATAGAAGTCCTGCTGCGGTGAATGCTTCAATTGATATAGTAACCGGTGGAATGATTATTAAATCAACAACGCCTCATAAGGTGGAGTTAGCGGATATTGAAGGTGGTAATTTACTTCAAAATCTTGGTATATTAGCTCAGGGGCGCCCGATCGGACCTGATAATTTCAGTCAGGATGCTGATGTATTCGGCGGAAGTATTTTTGACACAATGATTGGTTTGCGTGATGCAATGCTCCAGAATAACGCTGAGGATATTGGCGGTAGATTTCTTGGTGCAATTGACGAGTCGATAACAAATCTTACAAACAATATGGCAAAGACCGGAGCTTTACAAAATAGACTTGATTATTTAACGCAACGATTGGGTGATGATAAAATGAGTTATACTAAAACGCTTTCCTCACTTGAAGATGTAAATATGGCTGATGCACTGACAGAATTAGCGACTCTTGATTTTGCTCATAAAGCATCATTATCAAGTCTTGCAAAAATTACAAAGTCCTCATTAATGGATTTTTTACGATAAATTGATATAACTATTTGGAGTGTATAATGAAAATTGTAACGAAAGCTTTTGGTGAGATTGAGATATCAGAAAAGCAGAAGATAACAGTAAAAGACGGATTACTTGGATTTGAAGATATTCATGACTTTGTGCTTCTTGATTTTGATGAAGGCAGTCCTTTCTATTGGTTGCAGGCTGAAAAAATACCGGAAATAGCATTTCTAATAGTAGATCCTAAGTTGATTATAGAGGATTACGAGCTTGATGTTGATGCTCATGATCTTGAAAAGCTTGAAATAAAAAACGATGAAGATATGATCAATTTTGCAATAGTAACGCTTAATGATAATCCTGCTAAAACATCGGTTAACCTGCTTGGTCCGATTGTAATCAATAAAGTTACTCATCAGGCAAAACAACTTATAAGTTTAAGTGACAAATATTCTGTTCGTCATCCTCTTCTGTCACAGAAGGAGGCATAATGCTTATACTTGCACGAAAAGAAAATGAAACTATAGTCATTGGTGATAATATTGAAATTACGATTGTTAACATAAAAGGCGATCATGTAAAAATCGGTATTAATGCACCAAATGATGTTAAGGTTTTCAGAAAAGAGATTTATACAGAAATACAAAATGCTAATATTGAAGCATCGAAGGTTAATCCTGATGCTGTTAAAAATCTTGGTGATTTACTGAGAAAAAAATAAATAATCTGTGCCTCTTGCAAAAACTCAAGATAAAAATAGTATTTTTGCAAGAGACTATGATTTCGGTTTATTCTTCATCCAATGGTTTGGTTATCGTTGGATGTTTGCCACAAACGGGGCAATCGTCGTTTTTCTTTATGGTGATTTTTCTGAAATCCATTGTAAGTGAGTTAAATGTCAGTAACTTGTTAGTAAGCAATTCTCCTTTACCAATGATAAATTTAAGAACCTCAGTGGCTTGGATTGTTCCAAGCATCCCGGCAACACTTCCTAAAACCCCGGCTTTAGAACATGCTGTACTAAGGTTTTTCTCAAGCGGTTTTGTAAATACACATCGGTAACATGCTGCTTCGCCAGGTTTAATTGTCATTGTCTGACCGTTAAAACGCAATATTCCACCATGTGAGAATGGTTTCCCACTCAGTACGCACGCATCGTTAATTAAAAATTTACTAGCAAAGTTATCCGTTGCATCCACAATAAAATCATAGTCTTTTATAATATCAATTATGTTATCTGAATTAACATACGTTTTCATAGCATTGACGGTTATGTCCGGGTTTATTTTAATCATTTCATTTTTTGCTGATTGAACTTTATCAACTCCAATATTTTCAGTTGAATGTATAACTTGCCTTTGTAGGTTTGAAAGATCAACAGTATCAAAGTCAGCAATGCCGATAGTGCCAATACCGGCTGCTGCAAGATAAAGAGCAATCGGTGACCCAAGCCCGCCGGTTCCAATTATAAGAACTTTACTGTTTAATAACTTTAATTGTCCTTCAACTTCAACTTCTTTAAGAATAAGATGTCGTGAATATCTTTCCATTTGTTGTTCATTCAATGTGTGTGTCATAAAAACCTTCTGCGAGAGTCTCATTATAGAGTCATTTTGATCGTTTATTTAAAGTTTCTTGAACATAATATTAAATCAATAGAGCTTCTTGCAAAAATACTCTTTTTATCTCGAATTTTTGCAAGAAGCTTCCTCTAATGTGATAATATCGCATATTGCGGAAGCAAAATCAAGTACTCTTGATTTTTGCAAGAGCTTCAATAGTATTTCAAGTGAATTGTGATGAAATTGGTTTCACTCATTAAATCATCCTTGAATATTAAAGCAATTTTAAGTATAATCATAGAGAACGGTGGTTGTATGAAAAATTTATATGAAGAAATTCTTTCCGGTGAAAGTAAGGTATTGGAATTTAAACGTTCCTTACCGGAACATGACCAATTGGTTAAGACTGTTACCGCGTTTTCTAATTCAGCCGGTGGCAGAATATTGATTGGTGTTGATAATGATAGAACTATCACCGGTATTGATGATAATGACATATTTGATCTGCAGGATAAGATTGTTTCAATTATTTATGATTCTATTTATCCGAATGTATTGCCTGAAATATATTCTCAGAATATCATTGGCAAGACTGTTTTGGTTATTGAAGTATTTCGTGGTAATTTTCTTCCTTATTACATCAAATCATCAGGAAAAAATGAGGGTACCTATATTCGTATAGGTGCGAGCAATCGAAAATCAGGGTATGAGCAGATAATTGAACTTGAGAGACAGAAGCGTAATATCAGTTTCGATGAAGAGATAAATTATACTGTTCCTTTTTCAAGTCTTAATCTAAATGTATTAACAGCGAAATTTCATTCAACAGGCAAAAGTTTTGATGCAGAAAAAATGAAAAACCTGAAATTGACAGTTGAAGAACACGGACAGCTATTTCCTACTAATGGGTTGCTGATTCTGCTTGGTGAATATGAACACTGTACAATTAAATGCGGCAGATTCAGGGGTAAAACTATGGAGGTATTTCTTGATAAGAAAGAATATCATTCGGATATATTCAGCCTTATCGAATATTCGGTTAGTTTTATAAAAAATCATATTAATATTAGAGGTGAAATCAAGGGGCTTCAACGCACTGATACATTGGAAATTCCAGAAGAGGCACTTCGTGAATCAGTACTCAATGCTTTAATACATCGGGACTATTCTAATGCCGGACGGGATATTAAAATCGGTGTGTATGATGATCTTGTAAATATTGTGTCACCTGGCGGTTTTCCCAATACGCTCACCGAAAGTGATATTGAAGAGGGGCGGTCTGAGATACGAAATAAGGTAATAGCCCGGGTTATGAAAGAATTAAATTATATTGAGCAATGGGGAAGCGGTATAAAAAGGATAAAATCATCGTGCATAAATCACGGATTAGAAGTTCCTGCAATCAGTGAGAAAGGTGATTTTATTGATGTAGAGCTTTATCGCTCTGTAATTGATGGCAAAGACGATTATATTATAAAAGAATCGAGTAGTTATGAAGCAGGGTTGGGTGATAGGTTGGGTGATAGGTTGGGTGATACTCGAAAATATATTCTTGAGTATATTTCAGCTAATCCTCAAGTGAGTATAAAGTCTCTTAGCCGTGAGATAGGGGTTAGCACAACTGCGATAGAAAATAATTTGAAATATTTAAAAGAAAAACGATATATATGCAGGGTTGGTTCTGCAAAAAGTGGATATTGGGAAATAAAATATATGTGAAAAAAGTAATATATCGCTTTGATAAACTTAAAAATACAGGATTTGTAAAAAAAACAGGAGTTATATCATGCCTCTGCCATCGAAAAGAACAGATATTTTTTCCGAGTCAATTATCAGAAAAATGACTCGAATTGCTAATCAGTACAATGCAATAAATTTATCCCAGGGGTTTCCCGACTTCGATCCGCCACCTGAACTTTTAGAGCGATTGGCACAGACTTGTAAAACCGGGCCTCATCAATATGCAATAACATGGGGGGCTAAGAATTTCCGGGATGCGCTGGTTAAAAAAATTAATCACTGTACCGGACTTTCTATTGAATCTGAAAAAAATATTGTTGTAACATGTGGAAGTACGGAGGCAATGATGGCCTCTGTTATGAGCGTTTGCGATCCCGGTGATAAAGTGCTTATTTTTTCACCTTTTTATGAAAATTATACCGCTGATACTGTTTTAACAGGAGCTTTACCTTTGTATATTTCTATAGATCCTGATACGCTTGAATTCGATAGAAAGGAATTTGAAAAAGCAGCGTCACAAGGCGTTAAGGCATTAATTTTATGTAATCCTTCAAATCCGACAGGTAAAGTGTTTACAATAGATGAATTGGAATTTATTGCTTCAATGGCGACTAAATATGATTTCTTTGTTATAACTGATGAGGTGTATGAACATATTGTATATCCGCCTTATAAACATATTTATTTTTCAACACTGCCGGGTATGTTTGACCGCACATTATCATGCAGTTCGTTATCGAAAACGTATTCAATAACCGGTTGGCGTTTAGGCTATGTTTTTGGTAATGAGAAAATTCTTGACAGAGGTAAAAAAGTTCATGATTTTCTTACCGTGGGTGCTGCAGCTCCACTACAGGAAGCTGCTATTGCAGGTTTGGAAATGGGTGATGAGTATTATGCTGAGTTGCAAAATGAATATATCGAAAAAAAAGATTTGTTTCTTTCGTATCTTGATAAAGCAGGGCTTGAATATATTGATCCGATGGGAGCCTATTATGTAATGGTTAAAATTCCTGCAGAAGTGTCGGATGACAATCATTTTGCCGAATGGCTTATTAAAAATTGTGGTGTGGCAGCTGTTCCGGGGTCGTGCTTTTACCGGGAGCCGGTTCATAGTTACATACGATTTCATTTTGTTAAAAAGAAGGAAACCCTCATTCAGGCCGGTGAAAAACTTTTACTAATAAAACAGAAAATCGGGGAGTATCGGCGGTAAAGCGATACTAAATGCTAAGAGGCAATTCAAAATGATTTTTACATCCCTTTTGTAATTGCCTCATTGAACGAAATATTTGAAGAAAAGAATTATATTTTGTTTTTTAATTCCATAGTTTTCTTCCATAGATTTAAATTTTTATCATAATTTTTCTTATAAACATCCATCTGATATTTACCATATCTTTGAATTTCATTTAAATCATTCATTGTCATGCCTTTTCCTTTAGGTACATTTCGAGCAATATAACGTGCTGTATTAGCAGGTATAGCTAATGGGTCTAAAGCAATTCTGGTTATTTCAAGAGCCATATTTCCAAAGTGTTCAACTAAAGCGATTGTTTGTAAAGCACAACCTGAAGCAATCGCATTGACTAATTCTGCACCTTTTTTAATACGGTCTTTTGCTTCTTCATTTGATTTTTTTAATAAATCGAGGTATGATTTATTCGCAAGTAGAAATGAAGTCATAACTTCAGCATCCTGTAATTTCGGGTTTTCCAGTTTGAATTTTTTTAAATCTTCTATAATAACATCTTTTGATGCAGAGTTTAAAAGCATTCCTTCTAATTCAATAAGTGTATTTTCTAAATAGGGCGTTCGTGCAGCCTCAAAAGCCTGATATAAAACTGAAGCATTGGCAACTTTATCGTATGTTTCTGAACCGATTGAAACATCGATGATCGGGTTTTTTGATAAAGTGTCAACTTTTACAACAAGTCCTTCACGAATTGCTACATTTCCTTTTCTTCCAAATATTAAACCGAATTCATTGGGTGGAACTGCTTCATAAACAGGAGATCCTAAACCTCCTAAAGCTACATATTCTCTATATGTTTTAGTTGTTACAACTTTTCCGGTAATTTCTGTAGCCAGACCGTCATCATTATAAGTGATTGTATCAATAACATATAACGATTTCACTGTCGGTGTGTCAAGAATAGAATTATATATATTCTGTGCAATTCTACCGTTGGTAAAAGTTGATAATGAATCACTGATTTTTTGAAGAACCGTACTGGAATCAATTGGTTTTCCGTATTTTGTGACTGTTACAATACCGGGTATTTTGTCAGTTTTACCACCGGTATTTTCTCCTGTTGATTTACAGGATATAAGCAATGCAATGGTAGTAAGAACAAGTAAAATTTTTCTCATAGTAGCCCCTTATTTAAATTAATATACTATAACACGAGTATTGTACATAGAAATGAATTATAGTGTGTCTGTGTAATTATGTCAATTTTATAAAGGAATATTTGAAAATAAAAATTATATTACTAACCCGAATTTCGATTTAGAAAATATTTGAAAAACCTCCTGTTTTGTATTAAAATTTTATTGAGAAAAAAATAACACATTTTATAACAGGAGGCATTCTATGACTAATTGTAACACAGAAATCTTCT
>Ga0209318_1000087_pt1 | contig 115977 bp, 99 predicted proteins | sample RifGroE1_FD_183999 | JGI IMG/M metagenome (GOLD analysis project Ga0209318, IMG submission 183999) | Groundwater microbial communities from Rifle, Colorado, USA - Groundwater E1 (SPAdes) (version 2) | ecosystem: Environmental > Aquatic > Deep subsurface > Groundwater | place: Rifle, Colorado...
GCTGGTTGCCCGCGTTGTTGCCCGTCAGCACGTTGTTGGCGGCGTTGCCGGTGCCGTGTCGGGTCGCAGCCCCCAGCAGCACCAGGTTCTCCACGTTGTCGCCCAGCGTGTAGTTGAGCGGAGCTGATTGCACCGTGTCTATCCCCGCGTCCGGCAGTTCCACCACAACATCGGTGGTCAAATTGACGACATAGACGTCGTCGCCAGCACCACCCGTCATCGAATCGCTGCCCGTTCCACCATCGAGCGTGTCATTGCCCGCTCCACCGTTGAGCGTGTCATTGCCCCCGAGTCCTTGAATGAAGTCCGGCAGCTCCGTTCCGATCAGCGTATTGGCCGCACCGGTTCCAGTGATGCTGTTGAAAGCCGCCACGATGCCTGTCGCGGCGGAAAACACCGTCTCAAGGGTTCCCAGGCCATCTGTATACGAGGCCGCCACGCGCAGGCGCGCACCGACCTCGGTCACGGCGTAGGTCGACCCGGTCGCACCGACAATGTCGTCCCAGGTGGCGCCGTTGTCGTTGGACACCTGCCACTGGTAAGCCACCGTACCCAGCCCATCGGCATCGGCCAGTGTGTCGCTGGCCGTCAGGACCTGGGTGAGCACAGGCGTGGTGTCGTCGATGAGCACGACGCCTGTGGGCACGGTGTTGATGAAGCTCACCACCTCGGTCGCAGCGGAGAACACCGTCTCAAGCGTCCCCAGTCCGTCCTCATACGAAGCCGCCACGCGCAGGATGGCACCGATCTGAGCCGGGGTCACGACGAAGCTGGGTTCGATGGCGTCAAGAATGTCCTCCCAGGTCGCACCACCGTCGGTGGACACCTGCCACTGGTAGCTCACCACGCCCAGGCCATTCGCGTCAGCCAGGGTGTTGCTGGCTGTCAAGGTCTCGCCCAGCAACGGCGTGGTGTCGTCGATGAGCACAGCCCCTGTGGGCAAGGCGTTCACGGCAAAGGTCGGGAACGAGCGCACTTCCTCCAGCACGCCCTGCGCATCTTCGTACACCCCCCGGACACGCAGGGACAACCCGGCAAGGTCCGGCGTCACCGTGAAGGTGGTACCGGTCGCCAGCTGGGCACCCACACCGGTCTGGGTCATGATGTCCTGGAAGAACCCGGTTCCAAAGTCCGCCTGCCAGTAGTAGGTGAGCGGTCCGGGAATGACCCCGCCCGGGTTGTCCGCATCCGTCACGTCTTCGGCCGATACCCTCAGCACCTGGCCCGTAGCGGGTTCGAACTCAAAGTCACCGGTCACGTCATCCAGGATGAACAACAAGCCTTCTGGCTCCGCGTTGACCCCATCCGCCAGCACGATGGTCTCGTCGGCAAAGCGCAGCCTTTCGATACCGGTCAACCGGTCGGTGCCGTCGATGCCCGCGCCGGCCACACCGTCCAGTATGTGCGCGACCGTGGTGACGCCGCCCACCGTGCTGATGTCGTAGTCCCCGCTGTTGCCGGTGAACACCGCGGTGTCGAAGTTGAATCCGCCGCTGCCCTCCAGGATCTCGCGCACGATCACCAGCTGACCCGGGTTGTAGGTGCCAGCCAACATGAGCGGCACCATGGGCCGCATGCTGTCGAAGCTGGCGATCTCGGCTCCGGTGCCGTCGTTGTTGGCGCGCACGCTGATGCGCACGTTGAGCCACATGTCACCGTCGATCAGGTCGTCGCCGCCCCGCCCTTCGATCACATCGCTCCCGTCGCCGCCGAGGATGATGTTGCCGGCGCCAAAACTGTCATCGGCATTCCCGGCGGTGCCGTCCGCACCGTTGCCGGCGTCTCCGACAAAGTCGCGCAGGCCGCTGACGAGGTCGAAGTTGGTCAGCACGCTGCCCTGGGCGCCGGCGTTGGGAATCGAGAGTGCATCGGCATCGTCACCGCGCAGGTAGTCACTCTGGGCCGATCCCGAGAGCCCTTCCACCTCGGCAAACCGCGCAATGACGCCGGCGGCCACCGGGATCGGTCCGACGTCGAAGGCCCGCACGCTCAGGTCCATGCTGACCCCGAAGTCCTCGTCCTTGAAGGTCGCCCAGTCGAAGCCGGAGGCGCCCAGGTACTTGTCGCCGGGGCCGCTGCTGCCGACCATGATGTCGTCGCCACCTTCGCCGTTCATGATGTCGGCCAGGCCGCTGCCCAGATAGACGTCGTTGCCGACAATCATGTCCAAGCCGAGCGGGTCGAAGTTGTCGCCAGGGCTGCCGTCGAGCAGGCCGCCTTCGAGCCAGTCGTCGCCCTCGTTGCCCATGTTCTGCTCGACGCCATCGCTGCCCAGCATGAAGTCGTTGCCCGGGCCCCCGAAGGCTTCGCCGCCGTCTTCGCCGTTGACGATGAAGTCGTTGCCAAAGCCGCCGAGGATCAGGTTGAACAGACCGTTGCCGGCGTGGATGACGTCGTTGCCGTCGTCGCCCTGGATGTTGTCGTCGCCACCGAGGTCGGTGATGATGTCGTCGCCGGCGCCGCCGCGGATCGCGTCGTTGCCGTCGCCGCCTTCGATGCGGTCGTTGCCGGCATCACCCCAGAACGAGTCGTCGCCGATGCCCCCGATCAGGGTGTCGTCGCCGTCGGTGCCACCCAGCACCACGTGGTCACCGCCGGTGTACTGCAGGTAATTGGTGTCAAGGCCCAGCGTGCTGGGGTCGTCGCGGATCACCAGCGGCACCAGGGGGTTGTCGCCCACCGGGTCGCTGCTGCCGGTGGGGTCGTCGTCGAGGCTCTCGTCCACGTCCAACGTCAGGGGATCGTCTCCGAGCACACCGTCCGGGCCGGCCATCACGCTCTGGTTGAACTGCCGCGACTGGTCCACCTCCAGCATCAGGTTGGTCTGGAAGATCAGGGCCGGGAGGTGGGCGATGTCGGTCGCCGCCATCACCATCTTGGCGAAGGAGTTGTTCTCCAGCTCGGTCACGAAGTTCAGACCGGCCGAGCGCTCCAGGTAGTAGAAGCGGTCGGCGTTCTGCAGCTTCTCCATCTGCTCTTCAAACACGAAGTTGAAGGTGGAGCCCAGCATGCCGCCAAATGGCGTCTTGGCTTCGGCGAGACCGCCGATCCAGAAGTCGACCAGGTTGAGGCCGGTTTCCAGGGTGCCCCAGGCGCCCTGACTCATGAGGAAGTCCAGGCGATCGGCCGGCGCCCCGGTACCCCCCAGCACGATCAGGCTGGCGGCGGCGCGCTTGCCTTCCATCGTGGTCGCCGATGTGATGGTGCTGTGCGTACCGTAGGCAGCGATGAAGTTCACCAGCGACTCGGGGTGCTTGATGTGCTGCACGAACTCGAACCAGCTCTCGTAGGGCTTGAGCACGCTGTTGCCCGTGGCTTCGTAGAACTGGGTCCGGGCGGCGTTCAACGAGGGGATGCCGGTGTCACGCCCACGCGCGAGGTTGATCGCGGGCAGGTCCAGCGGTAGACCGAGCAGGTTGTTGCGCAAGGCTTCGGTCACGAACTCGTCGATCTCGTTGCCCACCTGGCGCGTCAGCCCGCGGATGATGGCGCCGGCAGCCTCCTCCGGTGTCGGTCCGCTGGCGGCAAAAGCCAGCGGGTTGAGGAAGGCGTCGATCAGGCCGATCTCGCTGTTCACGTAGTTGGCATCCAGCCTGTCGATGGTTTCGGTGAGCATCGAGTGGCCGAAGCGGTACACCGTGTGCGCGAACTCGGCCACGATCGACGGGTCGATCTCGGTCTGGTAGTTCTGCACATTCGGCAGGAAGGGGTCGATGCCCGGCTGGATGGTGCGCGCGAACTCCTCGAACACCAGGTGCTGGTACTGCATCTCGGTGCCGAACTTCGCTGCCTGGAACAGGCGCTCGCCGTTCCACACCAGGGTGGACAGGTCGACCGGCACCTCCGTCACCTGGACCAGCAGCCACTCGTTGAGGAAGCTCACATCGCCACCCCGCGCCGTGTCGAGCACCACATCCTTGGTGTGTTCGACCAGGCGGTTGTGTTCGTGGTGGAAAACGTGGTGCACCGCGGTCAGGCCGATGTTTTCATTGACCCGGCCGTCGCCCGCGATGTAGTGCGCGTCCAGCAACTCGTTGTCGTACTCGCCGGCCCCCACCGGGTTGCCCGCCGTGGTGTCGGCGTCGGCCGCCAGCGGGGCACCGGTCTGGCCGTTCACCGGACTGGCGGTGTGGGCGATATCGTCCAGGAAGGCGTGGCCCGTGCGCACCGCGCCGACCAGGCTGATCGGCGCGGCGGGGTTGCCTTCCACCAGCACATTGCCCGGCATCACCACCTGCGGGAAACCGTTGGGCCCGCGGATGAACATGCCATAGGCATCGGTCGCCAGCAGCGGCACGTTGAGGACATCGGCATCGGTGAGGTTGATGCCCAGGATGTCACGTGCCTGCGCCTTCACCACCGCCCAGGTCGCCATGCCGCCGAGGATCACGTCGTCGGCGGTGCCGTAGGTGCCATCGGGACCCAGATCGCGGTTGACGATCAGGTCGCCGGTGGCCTGCGGATCGCCATTGGCGTCGAACTCGTAGGCGCGCAGGAAAACCTGGTGCGACGGGTGCGAGCTGTAGGTCTGGTTCTGGTCAACAAAGGGCGAGGTGGTGTTGGTCTGCTCGTGGATGTCGTCGGCCGTGCCCAGAACGCCATCGGCTCCGGGCTGGTTGGTTGCTCTGGTCAGCACCATGAAGTTGGTGCTGCCGCCCACCACGTACAGCGGGTCATCGGGTTGCAGCGGGATGAACACGGTGCCGCTACCGCCCTTGGTCACCAGGTCCAGGCCGTGATCAAAGAACTGGCCGAAGAAGGTCATCCAGGCGTTGAACGGAGCGGAGAGTCCTTCGTCCGGTGCCGTGTTCGGAATGAAAAAGGTCTCGAACTCCGTGATGCCATCGGCGCGCGTGCCGCTCACCAGGCCCGCGCCGTCCACCCCGGCCGCTGCCGCCACGGCCGCGGGGTTGTTGGCGGTCTGGTCGACGATCAGGTTGCTGATGGTGCGCGGATCGGAATCGATCACCGTACCGCTGGTCTGCGTGTAAGAGGTCCCCGCATCGGCATCGATGAAGTCCGGTTCCAGCAGGCGCGGGAAGGTGTTGTCGGCCGCACCGAACTCGGTCTGGCCCTGCACCAGGTTGTTGAACGAGCCGTCCACCGTGCGCAGACCTTGCGCCATGCGAGGGTTGTCCACCAGATCGAGCAGGTCTTCACCCGCGGCGTGCCGCTCGGCGATCTTGATCTGCGCCAGGATGAACTGCAGGTCGGAGCCGATGTAGTGGATGCCGGGACTGACGATGCCGTCCTGTGGCCCGTTGATCAGCGCTTCGGGCGGAGGTGGCGGCGTACCTTCATCGACGGTGGCGGTGGCGTCCGAGAACACGGTTTCCAGCACACCATTGCCATCCTGGTAATGCGCTTTCACGCGCAAGGCCAGGCCTTCCAGATCGGCGGTCACGGTGAAGCTCGCACCCAGCGCGGTCGGTGCGCCGCCGTTGGGGCCGGCGATATCGCGGAACAGGCCACTGCCCGCCACCGTTTCCGCCTGCCAGATGTAGCTCACGGGGTTTGTGAGGCCATCGCCATCGACCACGCTGCCCAGGTTGACGGTGAGCGTCTGCCCCACGACCGGTGTGGTGTCCGATACCGCGAGCAGGCCCGTGGGCTCGGTGTTGGTGCCCGAGAGCAGCACGGTCTGGTCGTTGAACTGCAGGCGTTCGATGTTCGTCAGCCGGTCCACCCCGTCCGAGATCACCCCGCCGCCGCCGTTGGGGTCGACGTTGTGCGTGACTGTTGTCACGCCGTCCACCGTGCTCACGGTGTAGTCCTCAAGATTTCCCGAGAACACCGCCGTGTCGTAGCCGCTGTCGCCCGTGAGCATCTCGCGCTGGATCACCAGCTGGCCGGGGTTGATGGTGCCGGCCAACATGGACGGGATCAGCGGCACCATGCTGTCGTAGGTGGCGATCTCGGGTCCTGTGCCGTCGATGTTCTGGCGCACGCTGATGCGCACGTTGAGCCAGCGATCGCCGTCGAGGATGTCGTTGCCGCCGCGGCCTTCGAGGATGTCGCTGCCCGAACCGCCCAGGATGATGTTGCCGGCGTCGAAGCGGTCATCCGCGTTGCCCGTGATGCCGTCGGCGCCTGCGGCGGCCGACCCGAGGAAAGCGCGCAGGCCGGTGATGAGGTCGAGGTTGGTCAGCACGCTGCCGTTGAACCCGGCGAGCGCGATCTGGGCCGCATCGGCGTTGTCGCCGCGCAGGATGTCGGCGTGGGTCGATCCCGACAGACCCTCGACCTGAGCGAACCGGGCGCCCACGGCAGCCGAAGATGCCGGCACTGGCGCGGCATCGAACGCGCTCTTGAACATGTCGGCGTTGACACCGGCCCGGTCGTCCTTGAAAGTGACCCAGTCGAAGCCGGACATGCCGTCGTATTTGTCCGGCCCTTCGCTGCCGACGATGATGTCGTCACCGCCCTCGCCCAGCGCCTCGTCAAAGCCGCCGTCGCCGATGAAGACATCGTGACCGATCACCTTGTCCTGGTTGAAGGGGTCGAAGTTGTCACCCGCGGCGCCGTCCTGCAGGCCCCCTTCGAGCCAGTCATTGCCCTCATTGCCGAAGGGGAATGCATCCAGCCGGGAGCCGAGGATGAAGTCGTCGCCAGTGCCGGCAAAGGTTTCTGTCTCGTCTTCACCGGTGATGATGAAGTCCTTGCCCGGACCGGCCAGGATCAGGTTGACACCCGCGCCGCCGCTGATGACGTCGTTGCCTTCGTCCCCCTTGATGACGTCGTCGCCGCCCATGTCGGTGATGATGTCGTCGCCCGCACCGGCTTCGATCAGGTCGTTCCCGTGGCCCCCCTCGATGCGGTCGTTGCCCTCGTCACCCCAGATGGTGTCGTCGCCGATGCTGGCGATGAGGATGTCGTTGCCGCTGGTGCCACCCAGCACCACGTGTTCATCACCGGTGTACTGCAGGTAGTTGGCGTCGGTGCCGGGCGTTGCCGGGTTGTTGCGTATGACCAGGGGCACCAGCCCGTCGCCCACAGGGTCGGCAGCGCCGAGGTCGCCGTTGAACTGGACACTCTGGTTCACTTCCAGAATCAGGCCGGGGGTCTGGAACACCAGGGCCGGCAGGTGCACCGTGTCGGTGTTCTGCATGATCAGCTTGGCGAACGAGTTGTTCTCCAGCTCGGACAGGAAATTGGACCCCGCCAGGCGGTGCAGGTAATACAGGCGGTCGCCGTTCTGCAGGGCCTCGAGCTGGGTTTCAAACACAAAGTTGAAGGTGGAGCCCAGCATGCCGCCAAAGGGCATCTTGGCTTCGGCCAGACCACCGATCCAGAAGTCCACATCGTCCAGACCGGTGGTGGTCACGCCGTCAACACCGCTGGCCCAGGCACCGGTGCTGTGCAGGAAGTCCATGCGGTCGGCCGGCTCGCCAGCACCGCCCAGCACCAGCAGCGCGGCCGCGGTGCGTTTGTCTTCCATCGTGGTGGCCGTGGTGATGCTGCCATGCGTGCCGTAGGCGGCAATGAAGTTGATCAACGACTCGGGGTGCTTCATGAATTGCACGAAGTCGGCCCAGCTCTCGTAGGGACGCAGCTGGTTGTCGCCCGTGCCTTCATAGAAGGTGCGCCGCGCAGCGTTCAGCGAGGGGATGCCGGTGTCGCGGCCGCGCGCGAGGTTGATCGCGGGCAAGTCCAGCGGCAGACCGAGCAGGTTGTTGCGCAGCGCCTCGGTCACGAACTCGTCGATCTCGTTGCCGACCTGGCGCGTCACACCGCGCACGATGGCACCGGCGGCCTCGTCGGGCGTGGCACCGCTGGCCGCGAACTCCAGCGGGTTCAGGAAGGCCTGGATCAGACCGATTTCGCTCGAGCCATAGTTCGGGTCGAGGCGGTCGATGGTCTCCGTCAGCATGGAGTGACCGAAGCGGTACACCGTGTGCGCGAACTCGGCCACGATGGACGGATCGACCGTGTCGTCGAAGTCCAGGAACGCATCGACGTTGGGCTGGATGGTGCGCGCGAACTCCTCGAACACCAGGTGCTGGTATTGCATCTCGGTGCCGAACTTCGCGGCCTGGAACAGGCGCTCGCCGTTCCACACCAGCGTGGACGGGTCGGCAGGGATAGCGGCCACGGGCGTGAGCAACCAGTTGTTCAGAAAGGCCACATCGCCCGAGTCCAGCAGCAGCTGTTTGGTGTGCTCCACGAGCCGGTTGTGCTCGGAGTGAAACACGTGGTGCACGGCGGTCAGGCCGATGTTTTCGTTGACCCGGCCGTCGCCCGCGATGTAGTGCGCGTCCAGCAGCTCGTTGTCGTAAGTGCCGGGTTCGCTCAGACCCACCGCGCTGTCGGAGTCGGCCGACAGCGGCAGGCCTGTCTGGGCATCACGGGGGCTGGCCGCGTGGGCGATGTCGTCCAGGAAACCGTGACCGGTGCTCACCGCGTTGGCGAGGCTGACCGGTGCGGCCGGGTTGCCTTCGACCAGGGTGTCGTCCTGCATCACCACCTGTGGGAAACCGTTGGGGCCGCGGATGAACATGCCGTATTGGTCGGTGGCCAGCAGCGGCACGCTGAAGACGTCGGCATCGGTGAGGTTGATGCCCAGGATGTCGCGCGCCTGCGCCTTCACCACCGCCCAGGTCGCCATGCCGCCGAGGATCACGTCGTCCCCGGTCCCATAGATGCCGTCGGCCCCCAGGTCCCGGTTGACGATCAGGCCGCCAGTGGCCTGCGGCCGGCCATTGGAGTCGAATTCGTAGGCGCGCAGGAACACCTGATGTGACGGGTGCGAGCTGTAGGTCTGGTTCTGGTCGACGAACGGCGAGGTGGTGTTGGTGTGTTCGTGGATGTCATCAGCCGTGCCCAGGGTGCCATCCGGACCGGGCAGATTGGTGGCGCGGGTCACCACCATGAAGTTGGTGCTGCCACCCTCGACATACAGCGGGTCATCGGGTTGCAGCGGGATGAACACCGTGCCGCTGCCGCCCTTGGTCACCAGGGAAAGACCGTGGTCAAAAAACTGGCCGAAGAAGGTCATCCACGCGTTGAAGGGCGCCGACAGGCCTTCGTCGGGCGAGGTGTTCGGCAAAAAGAAGGTCTGGAAGGGTGTGCCGTCGGCCCGCAGGCCGTTCACCAGTTCCGCACCGTCCTTCAGCACATCGTCCAGGCTTTCATCAACGTCCAGCGTGTTCGGGTCGTCGCCCAGGATGCCGTCCACCCCCGCATCGAAGGCCGCGGCGTACGCCGCGGGGTTGCTGGCGGTCTGGTCGGAGATCAGGTTGCTGATGGTGCGGGGGTCGGAATCGACCACCAGGCCACTGGTCTGCGTGTAAGAGGTGCCCGCCTCGGCATCCATGAAGTCCGGTTCCAGCAGGCGTGGAAAGGTGTTGTCGGCGGCACCGAACTCGGTCTGGTCCGGGATCAGCTGGTTGAAGGAGCCATCAACGGTTCGCAATCCGAAAGACACTTCCGTGTTCGGAACACGTGTCACCAAAGGTTCCCCAGCCGCATGCCGCTCTGCGATCAGGATCTGTTCCAGGATGAATTCCAGATCCGATTTGATGTACGAGGCCATTTTCAGCTCCTTTGCGCGCCTGCCACGCTAATATGAACATTCAAAACAATGGGCAACAGAAAACTATCGATCCGGTGGCCAATTTGGCCCTGGATCGTTTTAATTACGAAATAAAAGACGAATTCCCCACCAATCCGAACGCCATGTCAGATGACGTATGGGCTCGGTTATCGGGTGTCTTCTTCGACGGGCTTTGAAGCCGCTGTCATCAGCCAGAATACGTTTGACCGTCGTAGGCAATCAAGACCCCTTGGAAGCCGAATCCGCTGGACTCGGGGAATTCACTGGCTGCTTCCGCCAGCGTTCAATTGGTCTATCGTCGACCGGCATTCGCATTCCCCACAGGCACTCTGTGGGTTGATGCGGTTGTTGCCGTTCTGCTGGCTTCCCGCCTTGGGTCACGGCATCCACACACTTGTTTCAATATGTGCCGCGATGGGCAGAGTGTGAGATGGGTCTCTTAAGAATTCAATACCCAATGTGCCATCCACCTGCCGGCCACTGCGCCAGCATCTTTCGCCCCGATTGATGAGCCTGTTTTCCTTGTAATTCAAGCCTCTGAGCAACTTATGTAACAGTTCATCTGCTTTTTCCGCTCCCCAGAACAACCGGGAAAACTGGGTAGTGTGATTTTGCTTCAAATGTTTCCAAGTGTAATTATGCAAACTCATTAAAGGTTATTTGAGCGATCTCAGACAGACAATGAATACCTAAACTTTAATAAATAGCCCATCACGGCAACATGGCTTTAGGGCCATGCAACATGGCTTGATCGATCCAGGCGGGGTGGCAAATACCAACAAGACCAGAAAGGCCTATTGATATCGTGGTTTTTGGAATTTCGAGTGCTTCAGGCGGGAAGCCCGAATCGAATGCGGAAGAGCCCATTTGGCCCGACAACAATGCCAGCAAAGAACCGCTGCTGGTGGGCTCGGATGGCGAATCAGGCGACTGAACGCGATGCCATGGGCATCAAGGGCAGCGTGAGCTCGACGCAGGTGCCCTGGCCGGGTTCACCGACGATGTCCAGCCGAGCGCCCATGGCCGATGCCCGGCGCTGCATGCCCGCCAGACCGTTGCCCACGCTGGCGCCCTGACCTTGTTCCAGTCCCCGTCCATCGTCCCGGATCGAGAGAAACAGGGCGTTCGGCTCGGGCAGGTAGCGACAGCTCACCCACACCGTGGTCGCTTGCGAATGCCGCATGACGTTGGCCAGGCACTCCTGGGTGATGCGCAGGACCTGCCGGCTGCGCTCGTGGCACACCTGCTCCAAGGGCCCGTCCACATCCACCGCCCACACCATGCGGATGCCCAGCTGGTCCAGCGCATGTTGCACGCGGTAGCGCAGGCGGCCCAGCGAATCAATGACACTTTCGCCCTGGTCCTCGATCGCGTCCACCAGAAGCTTGATGTCCACGAGACATTGCTCCAGGGCCGACGCCATCTCCCGCTGCTGGGGAACGCTGCGGTCCAGGGCAGAGAGCAGGCTCACGATCTGGGAACCCACGCCATCGTGCAGTTCCCGGGCAATGCGGCTGCGCTCCTGTGCCACCACGTCGCTCGGTCCGGCATCCGATACCGGGTCTGGAGAGAGCTCCTGACTGCCTGCACCGGGGTCCAGCAAACGGTCCTTGGTCAAGGCCTCGTCCCACCGCGGAGCGCCTCCCCTGACACCCACACGCCCCGTGATCAGCATCCACATCATCAGCAGGTAGCCCGCAAAGACGTAGTGCGTCCAGGTGACGGCCAGGTCCCACGCCTGGGCAGCGACCATGTCGTTCAGCCCGATGCCCAGGGCCAGCAGGCTGGCCCCGAACACCAGCCAGGCATGCAGTCCACCGCTGCGAAGCAGGTGCAGGCGCAATGCGAAGAACATGCCGGCAAAGAACACCACATTGAACACCTTCCATGCCAGGTAGCTGAGGTCGTTCCCCCCGGAGCCGCCAAAGCTCCACGCCAGCAGCACCAGACCCGTGACGACGTACGCCAGCCAGAGCGCTCTCGCCCGCGCCGACGGCACCGAGATGCTGACCAGCAGCAGATACGCGACGGCGGCCACCGCCAGCTGGTAGGTGATGTGGATCGCCAGGCCCGTGACATCGGTATGGCTGGCCACACCCGACCAGGCAGCGATCAACGCGAGCACGAGCCAGATCAGCGCATTGACCACCATCGCCAGGTCTTGCGGTCGGCGCTCGCCGGGTTCTGCGCGGTAGGGCAGTTTCACGGTAGCGACCACAGCGATCAGCCCCGCCAGCAGACTCAACGCCCAGGTGGCGTGCTGCAACAGCCGGGCCGGCGCCAGCCCTTCCTCAAGAAAGCGGGGCGCCACGATCTCCACGAGAGCCGACAGCGTCAACGCGAGCACCGAGGCCGCCCAGATGCGGGTCCCCGGGCTCGTGACGCTGCTCAGCATGGGCCATCGCAGCCGGTGTGTGCCATACGCCTCATATCAACCCACGATCGGTGGCGTAGCTGACGGCCTGCGCGCGGGTCTTGACCTGCAGCTTGCTGTAGATGTTGCGCACATGCGCGTTCACGGTCCGCACGCTGATGCCGAGCCGCCCCCCGATCTCGGCACTGGTGTAGCCCGAGGCCACCATCTTCAACACGTCGCGCTCGCGGCTGGAGAGTTTCGTGCGGTTGACGTGGCCCGTCTGCCCGGCATCGCGCTGGTCCAGCCGGTGCAACAGCCGCCGCGCCAGGCTCGGTGTGATCGAAGCGCCCCCATTGACCACCTGCAGCACCGCCTGCGGGAAATTGCCGAACCAGGCGTTCTTGAGCAGGTAGCCCGTGGCGCCCAGCTCAAAGGCATGCAGCACCTGCGGTTCGTCTTCGATGGCGGAGATCACCACCACTTCGGCACCCGGTCGGCTTCGCTTGGCGAGTTCAATCAACGCGAACCCCGTGCCATCGCCCAGGTTGAGGTCCACCAGCAGCACATCGAACGCATGCTGGGCGATCTTGCGGCGCCCCTCGCGCACACTGCCCCCTTGGTCAACCAGGGTGATCCGGTCATCGGCCAACAACTCTTGCGCCATCACATGGCGCACCAGCGGGTCGTCGTCCACCAGCAGAACCCGCGCGGGTTGTTCCGTCTGCCCCACCAGAAAGTCCGGCCAGATCGAGGGCGGGTTGTCGCGCATCGCAAAGGCGCTGCCGGAACGGTTCAACAAAGCTGTGTGCTTGGCACCCGATGGCATCGATGGCGCGTCGGTTGTGGTCGTTGCTTCCATACATCCCTCATACGGTGATTGTTTCAAGCATGGTTTCACCGACTCAAATTAGAACGAAATTTTTCGTCTTGTAGTTGCATACGCTCAATGTGGAACCGTGGGTTTTCATCCTTTTTGAGGACCGCCCCATGCCCGTCGCTGCCTGCCCGCTGGTCCGTTGCCCGGGTCGGCACCCTCAACCGGGTTCAGTCCTGGTCCATGGGCCCGCGACGTATGCCATGCATCTCATATCAACCCACGATCGGTGGCGTAGCTGACGGCCTGCGCGCGGGTCTTGACCTGCAGCTTGCTGTAAATGCTGCGCACATGTGCATTCACGGTCCGCACGCTGATGCCCAGCCGCCCCCCGATCTCGGCACTGGTGTAGCCCGAGGCCACCATCTTCAACACGTCGCGCTCACGGCTGGAGAGCTTCATGCGGTTGACGTGGCCCGTTTGCCCGGCATCGCGCTGGTCGAGCCGGTGCAACAGGCGCCGCGCGAGACTCGGTGTGATCGAAGCGCCCCCATTGACCACCTGCAGCACCGCCTGCGGGAAATTGCCGAACCAGGAGTTCTTGATCAGGTAGCCCGTGGCGCCCAGCTCAAAAGCATGCAGCACCTGCGGTTCGTCTTCGATCGCGGAGATCACCACCACTTCGACTCCCGGTCGGCTTCGCTTGGCGAGTTCGATCAGATCGAACCCCGTGCCGTCGCCCAGGTTGAGGTCCACCAGCAGCACGTCGAACGCATGCAGGGCGATCTTGCGACGCGCCTCGCGCACACTGCCCGCCTGGGCAACCAGGGTGATCCGGTCATCGGCCAACAACTCTTGCGCCATCACATGACGCACCAGTGGGTCGTCGTCCACCAGCAGAACCCGCGCGGGTTGTTCCGTCTGACCCACCAGAAAGTCCGGCCAGATCGAGGGCGGGTTGTCGCGCATCACAAAAGCATTGCCCGCGGCGCGGGATGCGGGTCGCGGACCGGCCTCCGATGTCGGATCGAATTTGCTGAAAATCTCCATGAATGCCCCCTTGGGTGCTGCTGGCCTGGCCAGGTAATCAGCCGTGTTGGACGCTACAAAATCTTTTGGTTACGCCACCTGCGAGCCAAAGGACACCGCTTTCGTGTGCTTTTGTCCTCGCTGGAAGGACGAATTTGATACGGACTGACGTATTTTTACACCTTACTTTCGAAATGTTGCTTTTGTTTCATTTTGAAACTAGTTACTTCTATCCCTCCACTCCAACTCTGCCCAGAACACTCCACCCCCCCGAATTCAGGGGGCTAGCGAGGGGCAACGGCACGCCCCGCATATGGACACTGCAGGACAAATGCAGTAGTCATTTGTGACGCTGGTCGCCATTCCGCCCGCCGCCCAAACTGGAGCCAGACAAAGCCAGACGGGTCATCAAGGTTCTCCAGGACCGCATGCCCAACCGGCCGAGTCGATCAGGCTGGTGGCCAGGAATCCTCCGAACCACCGGGGAAACGTGAACCAACTTTTTGAGGAACCATCATGAAAAAGCTAGCCATCATCGCTTTCGCAGCGCTTGCCACCTCGGCTTTCGCAACCCAAAACGACTGCACCGAGTGCCCGCAGATCGACATCAAGGGGACATCCACCCAGTCCGTCACGACATTCTTCTCAAACTTCCAGAACGAAGCCAAGGGCGGGAACGGCGCCTATGCACAACAAAACGTGTCAAGCAACTCCGGCAATGTGGAAGTGGCGGGCTCGTCGGAACAGGCCACATACGCAAGTTGGGCGAGCGTGACCAACATGGCTGATGGCGCTGACGCTTACGCCAGTCAGAACCTGGCCTCGAACCTGGGCAACGTGACAATCTACGGTGGTGCCAAATCCAAGCAGACCGTCAGTCTGTGGGGTGGCTCTGTGATGAACAAGGCTGCGGGCAACACCAAGGCGATCCAGAACCTGGCCTCCAACAATGGCTGCTCCACCTGCCAGCCAGCCAAAAAATCTCCCTTCCCCTTCTAAGTCGTTGACACTCCCCGCAGCCTCTGCGGGGAGTTGTTGTCCGTTTTTAACAGGAGGATGGTCATGAAACTCAAGATCCCGCGTTCCTCCATGCTGACCGCGCTCATCTTGGCGGGCAGTTGGTGTTCTTGGTCAGCGAATGCGGCGCCAGGAGAAGACACGATCCACCTGGACGGCCCCGTGCAATACACGTTCTCGCCGGGCCCGCCCCTTGCCCCTTCGGGCAACCGGGATAGCTCCTACGACGTGCCGGCGTGGATGAAAGCGCGTATGTCGCGTTACACAGCAAAGGCCTATTCAGCCCAGGCAGACGACGGCACCATCTTCACCGACAGCGACGTAGTGACCACGTCGTACGCCGAAGGCTTCAGCAAAACCTGCGTGCAGGAAGTGGGCAGCAACGTAGCAGCCAGCGATGGTGCCCTCGGAACACGCTATGGCCCCAACCAGCGCGAGCAGGTGGTCGTGCTGCGAGGCGATCTGGTCAACATCTGCAGATAGCAGCGACAAGACCCGTTTTTTGACGCCACGCCCCGAGCGGCCAGCGTCGGAAACGGGGTCTTCATGCCGGGACAAACAGGGTGCATCATGAACACAACAATCATTCATTCGTCAACCCGCCAGCCCCGGCCTGTGGGGCTGCTGGCCCTGGTGCTGCTGGCGGTAGCCGTGCTGCTGGCCGGCTGCTCCACCCCCTTCAATGCCCGGCGTGACGCTGCATTCCAGACCTACGGTCATGCGGCCGACCGGCCCACCGTGCGCCCGGTGCGTTCGCTTTCCAGCTTCTCCGATTCGCTGATGTGCATGGACCGCATGTTCCGGGATGCCGAACTCCCCTCCACGCTCATCACCAGCAAACAAATTCCCGATTTTTCCGGGCGTGTCCCGGTCGCAACCAAGGAGATGATCGTCACCGCGATTTCGCAGATGTCGCGCCTGAGCAATGCATTCCGCTATGTCGACTTCGAGGTGGACATCTCGCGCCAGGACACGGTGCAGAACCTCACGACCATCCTGCTCAACAGCAACCAGATCCGGCTGCAGCGCCCGGCCCTGTATGTCTCGGGCGCCGTGGCCTTTGTCGACCAGAACGTGATCAACAACCGCTTCGACATCGGCACCTCGGCGTCGCGCCTGGAAACCGGCTACAGCGCCAACAAGAACGCCACCATCATCGGCCTGGAACTGCACCTGGGCGATTTCCGATCACGCACGCTCATTCCCGGGCTTGATTCGGCCAATGAAGTGATCGTGGGAGCCGGTGGCCAGGGGCTGGATCTGGCCGGGCGCATCAGCGACTACGGCTGGCAGTTCAACGTCGGGCGCGACTATGCCCAGGGCTCGGGCGCCGCCGTGCGCACCCTGGTCGAACTCGCCATGATCGAGCTCACCGGCAAGTGGGCACGCGTGCCCTACTGGCAATGCCTGACGCTGGAGCAGAACCACCCGGACTTCCAGCGCCAGCTGCGTGACTGGCACGATGAAGGCAAGCCTGCCGTGCAACAGGGCCTAGTGATGAAGTCGCTGCGCAGCGGCGGCTACCTGACCGCAGAAACCGTGAAGCTGCCGGTCAACCACCCCACCGTGCGTGCCGCCATCGCCAAGTACCAGGCCGACCAGGGCATGGTCGTCACCGGCGTGGTGGATTTCATGACCTACGAACGCGCCCTCAGAAACTACGTGACCCTGGGTGACAAGGGCCAGTTGCTTCGCGTGGGCTGGAACACCGGCAACACCGAGCCCGCGATCCCCAGCGTGGCCGATGGCCAGGTCACCGCGGCCCCCACGGGCCCCGAGCTGGGCGCAGAAGCCGACCCGCTGCACCTGAACCTGCAGATCGAGAACCTGGTGGCCGACAAGACGGTGTTCGAGCAAGGCACGCAGATCTTCCTCTCGGCCACGGTGTCACGCGCTTCGCACCTCTACTGCTACATGCAGGCCTCGCAGGGCGGCATGATCCGCCTGCTGCCCAACGCGACCAACCCCTCGTCGCTGGTGTCGGCCAACCAGACCGTGCGCATCCCCGACTGGATGGTGCCCAGCCCCGGCTTTGTGCTGGACGCCGGCCAGCCGGGCGAAGAGGCGGTGATGTGTTTCGCCACGGGCGAAGACGTGCTGCCGCGCCTGCCCGAGAACATGCAGGCGCCGGGTCTGGCGGTGATCGCCGGCATGAGCGGCATGGACAGCGTCGAAGCCGCGTTCAGCCAGGCCACCGAAGGCGGCATACCGGTCGCGAAGCAGCGCATGCAGTGGCGGGTGACGCCCAAGCGTGTTTTGCCGGTGGCGGCTCCCGCACCAGCTTCAGCCGCAGCGGCCAAGCGCTGAGCCGGCAGGCCGCGCAACGCCACCCCATCGGCTTCGAACAGCATCCCATGGGTCCCGAGTCCTCCGCCCGCAGCGGCGCACAACCGGCGCGCCGGCTGCGTAGCGCCTTCACCTCGCTGCTGCTCTCGGCGGTGGTCCCGCTCGCCCTGGCCACCGGCCCCGTCCCCACTGCAGCGCCGATCCGAGCGGAACCCATGGAGGCCGCGCCGATCGAGGCCGCACCCATTCCATCTGAACCCATCGAGGTCACACCACTGCACCAGGCGCCGATCCGCCTGCCGGACGCGCCCGACGCGGCGGTGCTCGCCGAACTCGATGCCTTGCGCCGGGTCGCCACCGGCCGCACGGGTGCGGCTGGACAGGCGGCCTGGCAACTGGGCCTCATCCACCTGCACGGTGCCGGTGTGCCGCAGGACAGTGGCGAGGCGCAGAAGTGGTTCGAACGGGCACACCAGCAGAACACCAGCATCGCCCTGGCCGGGCTCGCCTGGTGCGAGATCGACGGTTGCCAGGGTCCGGCCAACCCGGCCGCGGCCCGCCAGTGGCTGGCACCGCTGCGCCGCACCCACCTGCCCCGCGCCCAGTACCTCGAATGGCTGGTGGCCGCCCGTCTGGCGCCCCTGCGCCTGGCCCGACCGGGCGTAGACACCGACGCCATCGACGAACCGCTCCCGGCGAGAGCCCTGCTGCAGCGGGCGGCACGGGCCGGCGACGTGCATGCCCTGATCGAACTCGGCATGGAGAGCGTGGCGGCCGGGCGCGACACCGAAGCGCTGCAGTACTTCCGCGCCGCTGCGCCGAAATCGGCCGTGGCGGGCACCAACGCCGCCATCGTGGCCGACCAGTTGCAGATCCCACGGAAGCCCCAGCCCGATGCATCGCGCCTGCCGCTGGAACTGCTGAACCAGGCCCGGCGCCACCACCGGGGGGAAGGCACGCCGGTCAACTACACCGAAGCCATCCGCTACTACCGCCTCGCCGAGGCACAGGGCAGCGCCGAAGCCCGGCGCATGCTGGCCCTGATCTTTTCCCGCCCGCTGGTCAACGGGGGTCTGGATGTGGCCTGGATCAAGCAGCTCGGCGAACTGGACCTGTCGCAGGAAACGCCCAGCCGGCGCACGGGCGGCGGCCAGCGCCAGTTGCAGCGCGAAGCCACGCCACTGATCGACTTCTTGCCCGAAGCCTGGCGCAACCGCATGCCATGAAAAGGCGCGGCACCGAGCGAACACCGTTCACGGTCCCGCAACGCCACCCCTATCTCGGGCGCTCGGCGAACGGGGCTTCTGGGTTGCGCTGTTCGGCGACACAGCCCCAGCGCGAGCGCACCAGGTGCTGGCTCGGCGGGGCCGACGCTGCAGCGGTAGTCCACCACGCGAATGGCGCCCGACAGCAGCTTGGTCGCGGTGATCACGCACCGTCTCCGTCGAACAGGCCGGGCTCGCCGCCGATCTGCGCGCCTTCGATCTGCAGCATGCGCAGCTTGGTGGCCACGCCGCCGCGGGCCGAGAAGCCGCCCGATCGGCTGTTCGCCGCGAGCACGCGGTGGCAGGGCACGACCGGGGCAAACGGGTTGTGGCCCAGTGCCTGCCCCACGGCACGCGCCAGGCCGGCATCGCCCAAGGCCAGGGCCATCTCGCCGTAGGTTCGGGTCTGGCCGGGCGGTATCGCGCGGGCCATTGCATACACCTCGCGCTGGAACGGCGTGAGGCGCGCCATGTCGAGTTCGATCTCGCGCAGATCGCTGCGCGACCTGCCCTCCAGCAAGGCCTGAACGCCGTCGATGGCGGCCCGCACGGTCGCCGGCGGCGGGGTCACCTCAGGCAGTGGCGGCAAGCCTTTCAATAGCCGCGCACGCGTGCGCGCCGCATCGGCCTCGGGCAACTGCACCGCGACCACACCCCCCGGCCCCCAGGCGATGCCGCAGACACCGATGGCGGTGTCGAACAGGGTGTGGCCGCCGTCAACCATGGCCGTCCCGGTCTGTCTCACACGGCGCGCAGCGCCGCGCGCAAACCCACGCCGATCTCGGGCCGTTCGAGGAACGGGTCGGCCGGGTTGGTCTGGTTGACGATGCCCTCCATGCGCGCGCGCACGTTGCCCAGCGCCTTGGGGTGGCTGAAGATGTAGAACTGGTCGGCCGCGATGGCATCGAACACCTTCTGCGCCACCTCGCCCGCCGTGACCTTGCCCGAGCTCACCGCCTTGTCGCTCATGGCCTGGCCGATCAGCTGGCTCTGCGTGGCTTTTTCGTCGGCCAGCTCGGCGGGTTTGTTGCGGTGGCTCTGGCTGATGCCGGTGGGCACGAAGTACGGGCACAACACGCTGGCGCCGATCTGGTCGCTCACCAGCTTGAGGTCCTGGTAGAGCGTTTCGGTGAGGCTCACCACCGCGTGTTTGCTCACGTTGTAGATACCCATGTTGGGCGGCGTGAGCAGGCCGGCCATGCTCGCGGTGTTGACGATGTGGCCTTGATACGTTGGGTCGGCTTTTGAGGCGGCGAGCATCAGCGGCGTGAACAGACGCACGCCATGGATCACGCCCCAGAGGTTCACGCCCAGCACCCATTCCCAGTCTTTCACCGAGTTTTCCCAGACCAGGCCGCCCGAGCCCACGCCCGCGTTGTTGAACACGAAGTGCGGCGCGCCAAAGCGCTGCACCACGTCGGCAGCCAGCGCGGCCATCTGTTCGACGCTGGACACGTCCACGCGTTTGGCGAGCACTTGCGCACCCGCCGCCGTCATTTCTGCAGCGGCCTGGTCGAGCGCGTCCTGCTGCACGTCCACCAGCACGAGGTTCATGCCGAGCTTCGCGCCGATGCGCGCGCATTCGAGACCGAAGCCCGAGCCGGCGCCCGTGAGCACCGCGGTCTTGCCTTTGAAATTTGAAATCATGGTTTTGTCTCCTGGTGTTTTGGGGTTTCAGCGGCGGAGCATTTCCAGATGGGGAATGCCGTCTTCGATATAGGGCTTGTCGTCGGACACGAAGCCGTGTGCGTTGTAGAAGCGTTCCAGATGCGCCTGCGCGCCGATGCGGATGGGTTGCACGCCCCAGAGGCTGTGCAGCATGCGGATGGACTCGACCATGAGCGCGTGGCCCATGCCGCTGCCTCGCGTGCTGGGCGCGGTGACCACGCGGCCAATGCTGGCCTCGGGGTACTTGAGGCCGGCGGGCACCAGGCGTGTGTAGGCGAGCAATTCGGGCTCACCGCCTGCGCGGGCGCGCTCGCCCAGCAGATGCATGCAGTCGGCATCGGCGCCGTCCAGGTCCTGGAACGCGCAGGCCTGCTCGACCACGAACACCGCGCTGCGCAACTGGAGCAGCGCGTACAGCGTGCGCGGCAGCAGCGCGTCAAACGGCAGGCAGCGCCACGTCACCGGGATCGAAGCAGGCCGGCTCAAGCTCGCACTTCCCGCAGTACAAAGCCGATGCGCGGGAAATGCACATGCAGCCGGCCGGCGCGCTCGTCGCTGCGCTCCAGCGTGTAGTGCGTGCGCGAGGCCGCGCGCAGGATGCCCTCGGTCGGCTCCTGGCCGAAGCTCTCGGCCGCCACCGTGACGCGGCTGCCCAGCGGTATGCCGTGTTCGTCCTGAAACGCTTCGTCGGGCAACGGGGCCGGCTCGGCGGCCGCCGCGATGGCGATGGCTTCGGTGGACGAGAGCTTGGCCAGGTGGCCGTGACCGAAGGCGGCCATGCGGTCCATCCAGGCCAGCACGTCGGGCGTCGCGTCCAGGATGCCGGCCAGGCTCGGGTTGATCACGCGCGTGAACCACAGCGGGTGGTAGGCCGCGAAGTCGGCCACACAGGGCACCGCGCCCATCAGAAACGGCTGCTCGTGCAGCATGTTGGCCAGGCGGCGCAGGTAGCTGCGGTAGGCGGCGGTCGCGTCGCCCGGGCGCAGGCTGGTCATGCCCGCGCGCATGGCGCCGCGGTCGGCCGCGAAGGCCTGGCCCACTTCGGGTGGCTGGCTGGCAAACAGGGCCGCGGCGCCTTTTGGGCTGAGGGTATAGCCCATCGCGGCCCAGAACAGCGTGCTGTCGGCCCACTGGGCCAGCACGCGGGCGATGCCCTTGTTGTGCTCGGGGTAGAGCCTGGGCTCGGGTTGGCGGTGTTCGAGCACATCGCAGATCAGCGCGGTGTCGCAATAGATGTCGGCACCGATCTGCAGGAAGGGCGTGCGCCGGTACCCCCCGGTGAGCGCAACCACGTCGGGCTTGGGCATCACGCTGGGAATCAGCACGCTCTTCCACGCGAGTTGCTTGTGGCCCAGGATCAGCCGCACCTTCTCCGAAAAGGGCGACATGGGGTAGTGGTGCAGGATCAGGTCCGACATGGGGTCTCCAGAGTTCAGCGCGGTTGGGCTCTTTGAATGATGGCATCGAAGTCGACGCCCGCGCCCAGTGAGCCAAAGCTGTGACCCCAGTGACCGGCCAGGCGCGAGTCGCAGAAGGCACCGAACACCGCTGGCGGCGCGGTCTGCGCCAGCAAGGCGGCCTGCACGGCCAGGGCCACGTCCTGCGCCAGGCGGCGTGCCTCCATTTCGGTGGCCATCTGTTCGACGCGGGTGGGCAGGCTCTCGGCCATGTGGTCCAGCGCCGGGTGCATGCCTTTGGCGGGCGCCAGTTCGTGCGCGAGTGCGGCGGCGGCATCGGCCTTGCGCAGGGCGCGCAGCAGGTCCAGCGCCATGATGTTGCCCGCGCCTTCCCAGATGCTGTTGACCGGCATCTCGCGGTAAATGCGGGCCATGATGCCCTCGCCGCCCTCTTCCACGTAACCGTTGCCGCCCAGGCATTCCATGGCTTCTTCGGCGAAATGGCTGCCACGTTTGCAGATCCAGAACTTGGCCACGGGCGTGAGCAGGCGCTGCATCGCGCGCTCGTGTTCATCCTCCGGACGGTCGAAGCTGCGCGCCAGCCGCAGGGCCAGCACGGTGGACGCTTCGGACTCCAGCGCCAGATCGGCCAGCACGTTCTTCATCAGCGGCTGGTCGATCAGCTTCTTGCCAAAGGCGCTGCGCTGACTCGTGTGGTTCAGCGCAATGGACAGCGCCTGGCGCATCAGGCCGCTGGTGCCCAGCGCGCAGTCCAGCCGCGTCATCGTGCCCATGGCCAGGATCTGCGGCACGCCGCGGCCCTCTTCGCCCACCAGCCACGCGGTGGCGCCCGCAAACTCCACTTCCGAGCTCGCGTTGGCCTTGTTGCCCAGCTTGTCCTTCAGGCGCTGGATGAAGAGCTGATTCAGCGTTCCATCGGGCAGCACGCGCGGCAGGAACAGGCAACTCAAACCGCTGGGTGTCTGCGCCAGGATCAGGAAGGCGTCGCACATGGGGGCCGAGAAGAACCACTTGTGGCCGGTCACGCTGAAGCGCTGGCCCCAGTGATCGCTGCCGGTCGGCACCGCCTGCGTCGTGTTGGCGCGCACGTCCGAGCCGCCCTGTTTCTCGGTCATGCCCATGCCCATGGTCACGCCGGCCTTGTCTTTCCAGAGCTTCAGCGCCGGGTCGTAGGCGCGGCTGGTGAGCTGAGGCGCCCAGTCGGCGTAGATGGCGGGGTTGTCGCGCAGCGCGGGCGTGACCGCGTAGCTCATGGAGATCGGGCAGAGCATGGAAGGTTCCAGCTCGGTGAAGAGCATGAAGCCAGCGGCCCTCGAGAGGTGTGGGCTGGGGTGAGGGCTCCCCCAGGGTGTGCCATGCAGCCCCGCCGCCGTGGCCGCCGTCATCAGCGCGTGGTAGCTCGGGTGGAACTCCACCTGGTCGATGCGGTGGCCGAAACGGTCGTGGCTCTTGAGCTGCGGCGTGAACACATTGGCCAGCCGCGCGTGGGTCTGCATGTCGGCGCTGCCCAGCTTAGCGCCCAACGCATGCAGGTGGGCCGTGTCGAGCGCGGGCGCGTTGAACTTCAGTGCCGCACCAAGCGCCTGATTTCCAGCAAACAGGTTGTAGTCAACCAGCGGTTCCACCTGATTGAACACTTCATGGGTAGCGCTCATCACGACTCCTCAAAAAGCAGCAATGCCTTCAACCCAGGCCGCCGCGGAACCGGCTTTGCCGGGCCGCCAGCGGCGCCCCCTTGAGGGGGTCGCGCGCAGCGCGGCGGGGGGGGTTACAGCTTCACCAGCTGCTTGCCAAAGTTCTTACCCTTGAGCAGACCCAGGAAAGCCTCGGGCGCGTTCTCGAGGCCTTGCGCAACCGTCTCGCGCGGGCGCAGCTTGCCGGTGGCCACCAGCGTGCCCAACTCGGTCAGCGCCTCGGGCCAGACTTCCATGTGTTCGCTGACGATGAAGCCTTCGATCTTCAGGCGGTTCACCAGGATCAGCGCCGGGTTGGTCAACGGCAGCGGGGCACCGTCGTAGCCGGCGATCATCCCGCAGACCGCAATACGGCCAAAGGCGTTCATGCGCAGCAGCACGGCGTCCAGAATCATGCCGCCGACGTTCTCGAAATAGCCGTCGATGCCGTTCGGGCAGGCTTCCTTGAGCGCCTTCGCCAGCGAGTACATGTCCTTGTGAAGCTTGTAGTCGATGCAGGCGTCAAAGCCCAGCTCTTCGACCGCGTACTTGCATTTGTCGGGGCCACCCGCAATGCCGACCGCGCGGCAACCGCGCGCTTTGGCCAGCGCGCCGTAGGCACTGCCGACCGCACCCGTGGCGGCGCTGATGACCACCGTATCACCGGCCTTGGGGTTGATGATCTTGACCAGCCCGTACCAGGCGGTCACGCCCGGCATGCCGACCGCGCCGAGGTAGTAGGACAGCGGCACGTGCGTGGTGTCCACCTTGCGCAGCGCGCCGGGTTGGTTGGCATCGACCACGCTGTATTGCTGCCAGCCACCCATGCCCACGACCTGGTCGCCGGCCTTGAACTTGGGGTGCTTCGACTCCACCACTTCGCCCACGGTGCCGCCGATCATGACCTCGCCCAGCGGCTGCGACGCCGCGTAGCTCTTGCTGTCGTTCATGCGGCCACGCATGTAGGGGTCCAGGCTCAGGTAGTGGTGTTTCACGAGCACCTGGCCGTCGGCCAGGGTCGGCGTCTCGGTGGTCACGAGCTTGAAGTTGCCGACGGTGGCTTCGCCTTGCGGGCGGTTGTCGAGCAGGATCTGTTGGTTGCTGGGCATGGGGAATGTCTCCGGGGTGGTGTTCAGGCAAGAGGGCGGCGCAGCGTGGGCAGGCCGACGCCGGCGGCATCAAAGCCGCCGTCGACCGCCAGCACCTGGCCGTTGATGTAGCTCGCTTCCGGGCTGCACAGGAAGCCGACCGCGTTGGCGATCTCTTCCATGCTGCCGTAGCGGGCGAGCGGGATGGTGTCGTGGTAGTCGGCGCGGATGGCGGGCGTGTGCACCTTTTTCGCCATTTCGGTTTCCACCGGGCCGGGTGCGATCGCGTTGACGCGGATGCCGGCGTTGCCGTATTCCACCGCCTGCTGTTTGGTGAGATGGATCAGCGCGGCCTTGGAGGTGCCGTAGGCCACGCGCAGCGTGCTGGCGCGCAGACCCGAGATGGATGCGATGTTGACCACCGCGCCACCGCCGTGCTTGAGCATCACCGGCGCGCAGGCCTGGGTGCAGAGGAACGGGCCGTCAAGGTTGGTCGCCATCACCCAGCGCCACTCGTCGAACGTGGTGTCGGCGATGGGCTTGAAAGTGGCGACACCGGCGTTGTTGACCAGCGCATCGATGCGGCCGAAGGCGGCTTCGATGCGCTGCACGGCGGCCGTCACCTGCGCCGGGTCGGACACGTCGCCGTGGATCACCAGCAGGTGGTCGGCACGCTCACCCAGTTCCTGACGCAGCGTGGCTTCGGTGGCGGTCAGTGTCTGCGCGTCGTTGTCGATCACGGCGACGCGGTAGCCCTGGTGGAAGAACCAGCGGGCGATGGCCAGGCCGATGCCGCGGGCGGCACCGGTGACGAAGGCGACAGGAGGGTTCGAAGAAGTCATCAGTCGGTCTTCAGGGTGTTCAATGCGTTGGTGGACTTGCCCACCGGCAGGCGCGGCACGAACTTGAAGGTGCCGGTGGCGTGGGCGCAGAGCTTGCCCTCGGCGTCGAAGATGCTGCCTTCGGTGAAGGCCATGGTGGCGGTGCGGTGCAGCAGCTTGCCTTTGGCGAGCAGCGGTCCCTTGGCTGCGCGCATGAAGCTGGTCTTCATCTCGATGGTGACGCAGCCCATGGCCGGCTCCACCGAGCGCGCGGCGTGCGCCATCACCACGTCGAGCAGCGTCATGCTCGCACCGCCGTGCACCACGTTGAAGGAGTTCTGGTGCTCGGGCTTCGGCGCGAAAGCGATCTCCGCCTCGCCGCCTTCGAACTTCTGCAGCTCGAAACCGAGCAACTCGACAAAAGGAATGTGAACCGAGAACTCCACTCAACCTCCTGTGATCACGCTGACGCCACCGTCCACCGCAAGCCACTGGCCGGTGATGTGTTTTCCAGCGTCCGACGCGTACAGCACGGTCAGGCCCTTCAGGTCTTCGTCGTCGCCGAGGCGGCGCAAGGGCGCGTGCGAGGCCAGCTTTTCTTCACCCATGGCCTTGAGCGTGCCCTGTGTCATCTTGCTCGGAAAGAAGCCCGGGCAGATGGCGTTGACGCGGATGCCATGTTCGCCCCACTCGGCGGCGAGCGCACGGGTGAAGTTGATCACCGCACCCTTGGAGGTGTTGTAAGCAATCGTCTTCATGCCCGAGGGGTTGCCACCCAGGCCAGCGATGGACGCGGTGTTGATGATGCTGCCGCTGCGGCGCGGGATCATGCTGGCCTTGGCGATCAGCTGGCTCAGCAGGAAGTAGCTGCGCACGTTGAGGTTCATCACCTTGTCCCAGGCTTCGAGCGGGTGGTCTTCGGCCGGTGCGCCCCAGGCGGCGCCGGCGTTGTTGATCAGGATGTCCACCTCGCCGACACGCTGCAGGGTTTCGCTGGTGAGGCGGCGGATGTCTTCTTCGAGCGAGCAGTCGGCGGCGATCCAGCGCGCGTCGATGCCGGCGGCCTGCAGTTCGGCCGTGGCCTCTTCGAGGTCGGTGGCCTTGCGCGAGCTGATCACCACGCGGGCACCGGCCTCGCCGAGCGCGTGAGCCATCTGCAGGCCCAGGCCGCGCGAGCCGCCGGTGACGAGCGCCGTCTTGCCTTTGAGATCGAAGAGTTGCTGGATGTTTCGGGTCATGGGGTGTCTCCTGTGGATGGTTGATCAGAAAGCGGCTTCGGGCAGGCTGGCGCAGGTCTGGTCGCGCGCGCTCACCACCTGCAGCCAGGCGCCGATTTTCGGCAGTTCGTAGTGGAAAAAATAACGCATGGCGCCCAGGCGCCCGGTGCGCGCAGGCGATTCAGCCGAGGCCTGCGCCGCGAGCGCAACGTCGAGCCAGATCCAGGCCAGCACGGTGTGGCCAAAGGCCTGCAGGTAGGGCACTGCATTGGCGAGTGCATCGCCCGGGCTGCCCGTGGCCCAGGCGGCTTTCGTCGCCGCACCCACTTGCGCGAGCGCCTGGCCCAGCGCGTTGGCGTGCACCGCGAGTTCGGGCTGCTGGATCGCGCGTTGAATGGTGGCGTTGATGCGGCCGGCCAGCAGCTGCAGGCCCTTGCCGTTTTCCATCAGCACCTTGCGGCCCAGCAGGTCCATGCCCTGGATACCGTGCGTGCCCTCGTGGATCATGTTGAGGCGGTTGTCGCGCCAGTACTGCTCCACCGGGAAATCGCGCGTGTAGCCGTAGCCGCCGTGCACCTGGATCGCCAGGCTGTTGGCTTCGAGGCACCACTCGCTGGGCCAGCTCTTGGCGATGGGCGTGAGCACTTCAAGCAACAAGCGCGCATCGTCGGCCGCTTGCGCGTCGCCGGTGTGCTGCTCGTCCACCAGGCGGGCGCAATACAACTCCAACGCCAGCGCGCCTTCGCAGTAGCTCTTCTGCGCCAGCAACATGCGCTTCACGTCCGCGTGTTCGATGATGCGTACCTGGGGGGCCGCGGCGTCTTTTCCACCCACACCGACAGGCCGGCCCTGCGGGCGGTTCTTCGCGTAGTCGAGCGAGGCGTGGTAACCCGCCATGCCCAGCATGGTGGCCGCCATGCCGACACCGATGCGGGCCTCGTTCATCATGTGGAACATGCACTGCAGGCCCTTGCCGGGCTGGCCGACGAGGTAACCCACCGCGCCGGCTTCACCGCGCACCGGGTACTTGCCCTCGCCGAAGTTCAGCAAGGTGTTGGTCGTTCCGCGCCAGCCGCACTTGTGGTTCAGGCCGGCCAAGGCCACGTCGTTGCGTTCACCGGTGAGCTGGCCTTCGGTGTCCACCAGTTTCTTGGGCACGATGAAGAGCGAGATGCCTTTGACGCCGGGGATGAGCTTGCCCTCGGCGTCGGGAATCTTGGCCAGTACGAGATGGATGATGTTCTCGGTCAGCTCGTGTTCGCCGGCCGAGATCCACATCTTGTTGCCCTTGAGGCGGTAACGCGGGCCGAGCGGATCGGCCTCGAAGCCCTCGCCGTCGGGCAGCGCGCGCGTGACCACGTCACTGAGCGAAGAACCGGCCTGCGGTTCGCTCAAACACATCGTTCCTGAGAAGCGGCCATTGAACTCGTTGAGCGCGAACACGCGCTGCTGCGCCTCGGTGCCGTGCTTCATCAGCAGGTTGGCGTTGCCCGTGGTGAGCATGCCGCTGCCGATGCTCACCGAGGCCATGGCGAAGAAGGCGTTGGCCGAAGCCTCCACCGTGTAGGGCAGCTGCATGCCACCCACTTCGTAGTCCTGCGCGGCGCTGAGCATGCCGCTCCCGGCATAGGCCTTCTGCGCGTCGTGCGTGGCCTGCGGCAGGATCACGCGCTCGCCGTCGAACTGCGGCTCCTGCGTGTCCACGAGGCGGTTGAAGGGCGCGTACTTCTCGCGTGCGATGCGCTCGCAGGTGTCGAGCACGGCGTCAAAGGTTTCTCGGCTGTGGTCTTTGAAGCGCTCGCGCTGGTTGAGCGATTCGGCGGCCAGCCAGTCGTGCAGCAGGAAATCGAGGGTGGGACGGAGGCTCATGGCAGCAGTCGGTGCAGAAGGACGCTGTAGTGTGCCGTCCGCACGCGTGGGAGCAAGGGGAACAGCGCAGCCAAAGGGTGAATTTCGTCCCTCGCGGGACAGTCGGCTGCGGGACAGCGCCAGCGGGCACCGTCCCGCGCAGACCTCACTGCGGCTCGATCTTCGCGTCCTTGATCGCCTTGGCCCACTTGGCGGTTTCGGTCACGCTGCGCTTGGCGAGGTCGGCCGGGGTGCCGGGTTCGACCGCGAAGCCGATGCCTGCGAAGCGGTCCTGAATCTCCTTGCTGTTGGCAGCTTCGTTCACCGCCTTGTTGAGCTTGGCCACGATGTCGGGCGGCGTTCCCGCGGGAGCGAACACGGCGAAGTAGGCGATCAGCTCGTAGTCCTTCAAGCCCAGCGCTTCGTTGACCGTGGGCAGTTCGGGCACGGCCGGCGAGCGCTTGGACGACGTCACCGCCAGGCCGCGCACCTTGCCCGCTTTTACCTGCGGCAGCATCACTGCGAAGTCGGCGCTGAACATCTGCACCACGCCGCCGATCAGGTCGGTCATGGCGGCCGGGCCGCTCTTGTAGGGCACGTTGGCGAGCTGGATGCCGGCCATACCCGCCATCATCTCGGTGGACACGAGCTGCGAGGTGCTGGCACTGGCGAAGTTGATGCTGCCCGGCTTGGCCTTGGCCATGTCCACCAGTTCCTTCAGCGTCTTGGCCGGCACATCGTTGTTGACCGCCATGATCAGCGGCACCGAGCCCATGTAGGCCACGGGTGCGAAGGCGGTGTCCTGGTCGTAGGGCAGCTTCTTCATCAGGCTCTTGAGCGCCGCGTTGGTGCTGTTGGTGCCGATCAGGATCGTGTAGCCATCGGGTGCGGCCTTGGCCACCGCGTCGGCGCCCAGCAGGCCACTGGCGCCGGGCTTGTTGTCGACCACGATGGTCTGCCCCAGCGACTCCTGCATCTTCAGTGCGAAGGCCCGGCCGATGGTGTCGGTGGCACTGCCGGCGGCAAAAGGCACGACCGCCTTGATCGGCCGGTCGGGGTAGGCCTGGGCCAGGGCGGTGGATGAACACACCAGCGCGGCAGCGGTGGTGGCGAGCAATCGGAACACAGAACGCATCAGAGTCTCCTTCGGTTGGTTTTGAAAAGGCGGGGTCAGTGTAGGGCTCAGAGTGGCAGATCCAGCACGGCGGCACTCAGGGTTTTACCGTGGGCATCAAGGGCCAGCGAGCGCGTGACGCCGCCACCCAGGGCGTCGAACATCACGAAATGCACCGCCGCGAGATCGGGCAAGGTGTAACGCTGCACCGGGCCCTGCACCACGCCGGCAAAGTGGGCCTGCACACGCTCGGCGCTGAGCAGGCGCTCCATCTCCGGGTAGTCCTTCGGGTCCAATGCGATCACGCTGAGCGTGGCGCGGTTGCCCTTGTCGCCCGAGCGCGCCAGCGCGATGTCCCGCAGCGTGCGGTATTGAGATGTTGCCCCCACGCTTGTCACTTCGTGTACTGCGCTGCCCCCCGAGGGGGCGCGAGCTTGCTTGGGGCGGCCCGGCGCTGCGCTCATGTTCATTGCGTCCACTCCAGAATGTCGCAGCGGGCATGTACCGCCGAACGCGGCACCAGGGCCGAAGCGGCTGCGATCACCTCGCGCACGGACTGCGTCACGCCCCCACCACCCGCCGGTCCGTTGAGGTAGAGCGCCTCCACTTCCTGGCCCACGGCTTCGGCCTGCGCGCGCGTTGCGCAGCGCACCGCCAGCCGCACGCGCACCTCGTAGGGTTCGCGGTCCGCGCCCAGTTGCGGGCCATGCATCGCGTTCACACCGATCAGCTCGGCGCGGTGTTCCAGACCAGCGAGACCGTGGGACAGCGCAGCGTCTTGCAACCGGTGCCGCAGGATGGACAGCGCCAGTTCCCCACGCGCCCGCGCACCCGGGCCTGCGTACGAAATCTGCCCCTCGCCGATGAAGCCGTCGCGGTAACCCAGCGTGGCTTTCAGTTGCTCGGGGCGCGCCTGGCCGCTGGCGCCCTGTGCCTGCACCCGGTCGGATTCCAGCTGCGTGAAACGGACCTTTGAAAAGTCGCCCACCACATCGGCCTGCAGGTAATGCGCCGGGTCTTCCACTTCGTAGAGCAGCTGCGCGGTGCAGCTGAGCCGGTCCACGCGCCCGCCGGTGCCCGGCAGCTTGGTGATGACCGCGCTGCCATCGGCACACACCTCGGCCAGCGGGAAACCGACGCGGTGCAGATCGGGCACGTCCACGTGGCCCGGATCGGCCAGGTAACCACCACTGACCTGGGCCGCGCATTCGAGCAGGTGCCCCACCAGCAGGCCCTGACCCAGGTGGTGCCAGTCGTCCGCGGCCCAGCCGAAGTGGGCCATGAGCGGCGCCACAAAGAGCGACGGGTCGGCCACACGGCCGGTGATGATCACGTTCACATCGGCCTGCAGCGCGGGCAGCAAGGCGTCGGCGCCGAGGTAGGCGTTGGCCGAGATCAGGCGCCCGTCCAGCGAACGCACGGTGTCGGGCGAATCCATCAGCGGCACATCGTTCGCCAACATCCAGGGCAACACGTCGTCGCCCGTCACCACCGCCACGCGCAGGCGCGGCAGGCCCAGTTCGCGCGCCACGTCCAGCACGGCCTGCCCGGCCGCCATCGGGTTCGCCGCGCCCATGTTGGTGATGATGGTCACGCCGTTGCGCACACAGGCCGGCAGCACCGCACGCATGCGCGCCTGGAGCATGGGGTCGTAGCCGGCCTGCGGATCGTGGGCCCGGCGCAGCTGGGCCAGGGCGATGGTGCGTTCCGCCAGGCACTCGAACACCAGGGCGTCGAGCTCGCCCCGTTCGGCCAGGTCCAGCGCGGGGTCGATGCGGTCACCGGCGTAGCCGGCACCGGAGCCGATGCGGTAAGGATTCATCGGGGCAGTATGGTGCGAAGCGCGCGCGGTGGACATGGGGTGAACCCCGGCACCGGCACCCGTTCAGATTGGCGATGCCGGCAGCGCGGCGATCGTGCCCTGCGCCACCGCGCAGAGTTTTTCTTCTCCGTCTTTCACCACGAACACGTCGCAGCGGCAGACCGCCTGTGACTTGCCGGTGTGCACGGCTTCGGCGCGTGCGATCAGGCTCTCGCCGATGGCCGGACGCAGGTAGTTGATCTTGAATTCGGACGTCACCACCGGCACCCGCAGCGCCGTGCCGCCCGCGTAGGTGAGCGCGTTGTCGGCCGCGTAGCTGAGCACGCCACCGTGCACGAAACCGTGCTGCTGTTTGACCGCTTCCGTGATCGGGACGTGCAGCTCGCAGCGCCCCGGCGAGAGCGCCACCAGCTCGGCCCCGATGAGCTGGGAGAAGGGCTGCGAGGCCAGGACCTCGCGACCCATCGCCAGAAACACCTGGGGGCTGACGGTGACGTCGCTCACCGGAAGTCCTTACAAGACTTCGAAGATGCCCGCAGCGCCCATGCCACCGCCGATGCACATGGTCACGCAGACGCGCTTGGCGCCGCGGCGTTTGCCTTCGATCAGCGCGTGGCCGGTCAGGCGCTGGCCCGACACGCCGTAGGGGTGGCCCACGGCGATGGCGCCGCCGTTCACGTTGAGCTTGTCGTGCGGAATGCCCAGCTTGTCGCGGCAGTAGAGCACCTGCACGGCGAAGGCTTCGTTGAGCTCCCAGAGGTCGATGTCGCTCACCTTCAGGCCCAGGCGCGCGAGCACCTTGGGAATGGCGAACACCGGGCCGATGCCCATCTCATCCGGCTCGCAACCCGCAACGGCAAAGCCCAGGAAACGGCCCAGCGGCTGCAGTCCCTTCTTCTCGGCTAGGGTCTCGTCCATCACCACGCAGGCCCCTGCGCCGTCGCTGAACTGGCTGGCGTTGCCGGCCGAGATCAGGCCGCCCGGCAGCGCCGAGCGCAGGCCGTGGATGCCTTCAAACGTGGTGCCGGCGCGGATGCCTTCGTCGTTCTCGACCGTGACCTGCCTGGTCATCAGGCCCATGACCTTGTCGGCCACGCCAGCGGTCACGGTGATGGGCGCGATCTCGGCCTTGAAGAGACCGGCTTCCAGCGCGGCCGTGGCCTTCTGCTGGCTGGCGGCGCCGTACTCGTCCATGGCGTCGCGGCCGATGTTGTAGCGCTTGGCCACCTGTTCGGCGGTCTGCAGCATGTTCCAGTAGATCTCGGGCTTCTGCTTCTGCAGGGCCAGGTCCACCAGCATGTGCTGGTTCATCTCCTGCTGCACGCAGGAGATGCTTTCCACACCACCGGCCACGTAGACCGAGCCTTCGCCCGCGATGATGCGTTGCGCGGCCAGGGCGATGGTCTGCAAGCCGGATGAGCAGAAGCGGTTGACGGTCATGCCCGATACCGTGATGGGCAGGCCGGCCTTGAGCGCGATCTGGCGCGCGATGTTGGCGCCCGTCGCGCCCTCGGGGTTGGCGCAGCCCATGATCACGTCTTCGACTTCGGCGGCGTCGATGCCGGCGCGCTGCACGGCGTGCTGCACGGCGTGGCCGCCGAGCGTGGCGCCATGGGTCATGTTGAAGGCGCCCTTCCAGCTCTTGGCCAGGGGCGTGCGGGCGGTGGAAACGATGACGGCGTTGGTCATGGCAGGTTCCTAATCTTGTTCGGTGTTCGGACGGGGCGGATCAGAAGGTTTTGCCTTCGGCGGCGAGCTTCGCGAGCAAAGGCGCGGGCTCCCAGAACTTCGCGTCGTCCAGCGGGTTCTTGGCAAAGCGCTTCATGGCCTGGACCACGTTGAACAGGCCGACTTCGTTGGCGTAGTTCAGCGGGCCACCACGGTAGACCGGGAAGCCGTAGCCAAAGATGTAGACGACGTCGATGTCGCTGGCCTTGTTGGCGATGCCCTCTTCCAGAATGTGCGCGGCTTCGTTCACCAGCGAGAACACCAGGCGCTGCACGATCTCATCGTCCGAAATCTTGCGCGGGGTGATGCCGGCGGCGGCGCGATGGTCCTCGATCATCTTCACCACCTCGGCGTTCGGGATCGCGTCGCGCTTGCCCGGCACGTAGTCGTACCAGCCGGCGCCGGTCTTCTGGCCGAAGCGGCCCTTTTCACACAGCAGGTCGGCGGTCTTGCTGTATTTCATGTCCGGCTTTTCCTGGTAGCGGCGCTTGCGGATCGCCCAGCCGATGTCGTTGCCGGCCAGGTCGCCCATGCGGAACGGGCCCATGGCGAAACCGAACTTCTCGATCGCCTTGTCCACCTGTGCGGGCGTGCAGCCTTCGTCGAGCAGGAAGCCACCCTGGCGGCCGTACTGTTCGATCATGCGGTTGCCGATGAAGCCATCGCAGACGCCGGACACGACCGCCGTTTTCTTGATCTTCTTGGCCACCGCCATCACCGTGGCCAGCACGTCCTTGGCGGTCGCTTCACCGCGCACCACTTCCAGCAGCTTCATAACGTTGGCGGGGCTGAAGAAGTGCATGCCCACCACGTCCTGCGGACGCTTCGTGAAGTTGGCGATTCTGTTGACGTCCAGCGTCGAGGTGTTGGACGCCAGGATGGCGCCGGGCTTCATCACGCGGTCGAGTTCCTTGAACACCGCTTCCTTGACGCCGATCTCTTCGAACACGGCCTCGATCACCAGGTCGGCCGCACCCAAATCGTCGTAGCTCAGCGTGGTGCTCAGCAGGCTCATGCGCTGCTCGTACTTGTCCTGCTTGAGCTTGCCCTTCTTGACCTGGGCTTCGTAGTTCTTGCGGATGGTCGCGATGCCGCGGTCCAGCGCCTCCTGCTTCATTTCCAGCATCTTCACCGGGATGCCGGCGTTGAGGAAGTTCATGGCAATGCCGCCGCCCATGGTGCCGGCGCCAATCACGGCGACCGACTCAATGTTGCGCTTGGCCGTGTCTTCCGGCACATCGGGGATCTTGCTCGCAGCGCGCTCGGCCACGAACAGGTGGCGCAGCGAACGGCACTCGGGCGTCCACATCAGGTTGATGAAGATCTCGCGCTCGAAGGCCATGCCATCGTTGAACTTCTTCTGGGTCGCAGCTTCCACCGCGTCCACGCACTTGGCGGGGGCCGGGAAATTCTTCGCCATGCCCTTGACCATGTTGCGCGCGAACTGGAAGTAGGCCTCGCCATTGGGGTGTTTGCAAGGCAGGTTGCGCACCAGCGGGAAGGCCGAGCCGTCGGCGTGTTTGGCGGCCATCTCGCGGGCGAAGGCCAGGGCCTCTTCGGCCAGCGACTCGGGCGATGCGGACAGCTTGTCGAACAGCTTCTGGCCAGGCACCTGCGCGAGCATCTCGCTCTTGACCGGCTCGCCGCTGACGATCATGTTCAGCGCCACTTCAACGCCCAGCACGCGCGGCAGGCGCTGTGTGCCGCCGGCGCCAGGAATCAGGCCCAGCTTCACTTCGGGCAGGGCCACGTTGCAGCCCGGCGCGGCGATGCGGTAGTGCGCGCCCAATGCCAGCTCCAGGCCGCCGCCCATGGCCACGCTGTGCACGGCCGCGATCACCGGCTTGGTGGTGTTTTCCACGCGGATGATCACGGACAGCAGGTTGGGCTCCTGGATCGCCTTGGGCGAACCGAACTCGCGGATGTCGGCGCCGCCCGAAAACGCCTTGCCGGCGCCGGTCAGCACGACGGCCTTGACCGCCGCATCGTTCTCGGCCTTCTCCAGCCCTTCGACGATGGCCTGGCGGGTGGACAAGCCCAGACCGTTCACCGGCGGGTTGTTCAACGTGATGACGGCCACATCGCCGTGGACCTGGTACTCAGCGGTCATGGAATCTCCTCTGTGTGGATCGGAAAAAGACGCACGTCCGAAAAAACGAACGGTCGTGCGATTCTAGGGAATTTGTGCGGTGCGGCAAGCGCCGCTTGTCGCGAGTGGGTCAATCAAACCTCAAGCCATTCTTTTCTGGTGTACGGATCGGCTCGAAGGCTGTCCGGCGTGCCATGGAACACGATGCTGCCATGGCCCATGACCAGCGCGCGGTCCGAAATCGCCATGGCGATGGTGAGCTTCTGTTCGATCAGCAGCACCGACACGCCGCGGGCCTTGAGCTTCTGCAGGTATTCGCCCACCAGCTCCACGATCTTGGGCGCCAGGCCCTCGGTGGGTTCGTCGATGATGATCAGGTCGGGATCGCCCATGAGCGTTCGACACAGCGTGAGCATCTGCTGCTCGCCGCCCGACAGCACACCCGCCTCGGTGTGCTCCCGCTCCTTCAGCCGCGGGAACATCGCGTACATGTCGTCGAAGCTCCAGCGCACGTCCTTGCCCTTGCCTTTCTGGCCGAGCAGCAGGTTCTGGTGCACGGTGAGCTTGGGGAAGATGTCGCGGTTTTCCGGCACGTAGCCCAACCCCAGGTGCGCAATCTCGAAGGGCTTCTTGCCCTGGATGGACTGCCCCTTCCAGTCGATGCTGCCTTCGCAGTCGACCAGGCCCATGATGGCCTTGGCCGTGGTGGAACGGCCCGAGCCGTTGCGCCCGAGCAGCGCCACGATCTCGCCCTGCCCGACGTCGAACGAGACGCCGTGCAGCACATGGCTCTTGCCGTAGTAGGCGTGGAGGTTTTCGATTTTCAGCATGCTGCGGTCCTCCTCAGTGTCCGACCGATGCGGCTTGTTCGTCGGCCAGGACCGAGCCCAGGTACGCTTCCTGCACCTTCGGGTTCGCGCGCACCGCCTCCGGCGTGTCAAAAGCGATCACCTCGCCATACACCACCACCGCGATCTTGTCGGCCAGGCCGAACACCACGCCCATGTCGTGCTCCACCGTCAGCAGGGTCTTGCCCACCGTGACCTCGCGGATCAGGTCGATGAAGCGGCTGGTTTCGCTCTTGCTCATGCCGGCCGTGGGTTCGTCGAGCAGGATCACGTTGGCGCCGCCGGCGATGGTGATGCCGATCTCCAGCGCGCGCTGCTCGGCATAGGTCAGGTTCATCGCCAGCGTGTCGTGTTTCTTGTCGAGCCGGATCATGCGCATCAGCTCTTCGGCGCGTTCATTGGCGTCGTCCATGCCGGCGAGGAAGCGGAACAGCGTGTAGCGGTAGCCCAGGCTCCAGAGCACGCCGCAGCGCAGGTTCTCGAACACGCTGAGCTTGGGGAAGATGTTGGTGATCTGGAAGCTGCGCGAGAGCCCCAGGCGGTTGATCTCGAACGGCTTCTTGCCGTCGATGCGCGTGCCGTTGAGCAGCACCTCGCCGCTGCTGGGTTCGAAGCGGCCCGAGATCAGGTTGAACAGCGTGGACTTGCCCGCGCCGTTGGGGCCGATGATGGCCACGCGCTCGCCGGGGCGCACCGCGAGGTCCACGCCGCGGATGATCTCGGTCTTGCCGAAGCGCTTGCGCAGATCGCGCAGCTCCAGCGCGTAGCCACCCGCGTGCACGTGGCTCATGGCCTGCTCGAAACGGCCGGTGTCGGCTGTGGACGTGGCGCTGCTCATTGGGTCTCCCGGCGCTTGATTTCTTTTTCGATGTCGGTCTGGATCGCGGCCCACTGGGCCATGAACTGGCGGCGTGTGAGTTCAAAGATGCCCAGGCCGGTCAGCGTCACGAAGGCCGCGCCAAACCAGCTGCCGGCGGTCTTGGAATGCAGCTCCATACCGAGGTATTTCACCGAGTCGCCCATCGCCGCGTCGAGCTGCAGGTGGTAGATCATTTCGACCATCGCACCGCCCCCGAGCAGCACCACCAGCGCGGTCACGCCCAGCGCCAGGTAGGCCACCCAGACTTCGCGCAGTTTGCCGAACGAGGCCACGCGCAGGTTCATCATGATCAGGCTGGCGATACCGCCCGGCGCGTACATCACCATGAACAGGAACACCAGCCCGAGGTAGAGCAGCCAGGCCTTGGTCAGCTCCGACAGCAGCACAAAGGCCAGCACCATCAGGATGCCGCCGATGATGGGGCCGAAGAAGAAGGTCGCGCCGCCCAGGAAGGTGAACAGCAGGTAGCCGCCCGAACGCGCCGCGCCCACCACCTCGGCGGTCACGATCTCGAAGTTCAGCGCACCCAGGCCGCCCGCGACGCCGGCGAAGAAGCCCGCGATCATGAAGGCCAGATACCGCACCTTCTGCGTGTTGTAGCCGATGAACTCGACGCGCTCCGGGTTGTCGCGCACCGCGTTCAGGATGCGGCCCAGCGGCGTGCGCGTGAACGCAAACATGAGGCCCACGCAGACGAAGGTGTAGACCGCGATCAGGTAGTACACCTGGATCGGCGGGCCGAAGCTGATGCCCATGAACGGGTCGCCCACCACGCGGTTGCCCGACACGCCCGCCTCGCCACCGAAGAACTCCGAGAACATCAGCGACATCGCGAACACCAGCTCCGCCATGCCCAGCGTGATCATGGCGAACGGCGTGCCGGCTTTCTTGGTGGTCACGTAGCCGAACAGCACCGCAAAGAACAGCCCCGCCACGCCGCCCACCAGCGGAACCAGGCTCACCGGAATGGGGATCTGGCCATCCGTCGCCGCGTTGAGCGCGTGCATCGCCATGTAAGAGCCCAGGCCGGTGTAGACCGCGTGCCCGAAGCTGAGCATGCCGCCCTGCCCGAGCAGGATGTTGTAGGACAGGCAGGCGATGATGGCGATGCCCATCTGCGAGAGCATGGTCACCGAGAGGTTGCTGCCGAACACCAGCGGCGCGAACACCAGCACCAGCGCAAACAGCGACCAGACGATCCAGCGACCGACGTTGAGGGGTTTGAATTCGTAATACTGCTTTGACATGATCGATCAGCCTTCCCGGGTTCCCAGCAAGCCCTTGGGCCGGAAGATCAGGATCAGCACGAGGAACAGGTAGGGCAGGATCGGCGCCACCTGCGACAGGGTGAGCTTGAGCACCGAGTTCTCCCGCATGGCGTCCGAAGCCTGCACACCCAACTGCTCCACCAGGTGGATGAACGAATAGTCCAGCCCCACGGCGAAGGTCTGGATCACGCCGATCAGCAGCGAGGCCAGGAAGGCGCCCGAGAGCGAGCCCATGCCGCCCACCACCACCACGACAAAGATCACCGAGCCCACCGTGGCGGCCATGTTGGGCTCGGTCACGAAGGTGCTGCCGCCGATCACGCCGGCCAGGCCGGCCAGGCCGGTGCCGGCGCCGAACACCAGCATCAGCACGCGCGGCACGTTGTGGCCCAGGCTCTCCACCATCTCGGGGTGCGTGAGAGCGGCCTGGATGATCAGGCCGATGCGCGTGCGGGTCAGCAGCAGCCAGAGCGCCACCAGCATCAGGATCGCCACCAGCATCATGAAGGCGCGCGTGGCCGGGAACGGCGAGCAGATCACCCCCGCGCCGGCGCAGACCTCGCTGCCGACAGCGCCCCAGAACATCTCCAGCGTGTCGTTGGCGTGGTGCACCAGGGTGAAGGCTGGGCCGCGCAACGCCTCCGGCGGCACGAACTCCACCGCCGTACGGCCCCAGATCAGCTGCACCAGTTCCAGGATGATGTACGACAGGCCGAAGGTCACCAGCAGCTCGGGCACATGGCCAAACTTGTGCACCTTGCGCAGGGTCAGCCGTTCAAACAGCGCACCCAGCGCGCCCACCACCAGCGGAGCCACGAACAGCCCCGGCCAGAAGCCCACCAGCTGGGCGATCGAATAGCCGATGTAGGCACCCAGCATGTAGAAGCTGGCGTGCGCAAAATTCAGCACCCCCATCATGCTGAAGATGAGGGTGAGTCCCGAGCTCAACAGAAACAGCAGCAAGCCGTAGCTGACGCCGTTGAGCATGGAGATGATGATGAACTCCATGAAGCTTGCCTTTCGAGGGCGGAACGTGGGGAAGAGGTGAGCGGGGGAAGTATGGCCTGTCAGGAAGACCCACCGAATCAGCGGCAGGGCAACTCAGCAACCCCGCGCAGAAAGCGGTCCAGCCACCCCACCGGAGCGAAATGCCCTAAACCCAGAACGCGGCGGAACCGGCTCCGCCGGGCCGCACCGCGTTGCCCCCTTGAGGGGGTGACGCGAAGCGGCGCGGGGGTGCTTCCTTATCCAGGACGCTTCATCTGGCAGCTCGTCGGCGTGCTCGACACGTAGGACGGGTACTCCTTCACCGGGGCCAGCGTCATGCCGGTGTTTTCCGGGCTATAGGGGTACTTCTTGTCGGCCTTCTGCCAGACCGTGAGGAACAGCGGCTGCTGCAGCTGGTGGTCCAGCTTGCGCATTTCCACTTCGCCGTTGAAGTTGTTGACCTTGATGCCTTCCATGGCCGCAGCCACCTTCACCGGGTCGGTGGACTTGGCCTTGGCCATGGCCGCGCCGAGCACGTTGAACGCCGAGGGGATGGCACCGGTGTACATGTCGTCCTTGTACTTGGCCTTGAAGTCGTCGCCCCACTTGCCCATATCACCACCCATGTTGTAGTGCTGGTAGGCCACCTGGAACACCCGGCCTTCGCCACCCGTGCCGAGCGCCGTCGGCGTGCCGGTCACGCCGGTGTAGTAGGTGTAGAACTTGCCGGTGTAGCCGCCTTCGTTGGCGGCTTTGATCAGCAGCGCCAGGTCGGAGCCCCAGTTGCCGGTGATCACGGTGTCGGCGCCCGATGCCTTGATCTTGGCGATGTAGGGCGCGAAGTCGCGCACCTGGGCCAGCGGGTGCAGGTCTTCACCCACCACTTTCACATCGGGGCGCTTGCGGGCCAGGTTTTCCTTGGCGAACTTGGCCACCTGCTGGCCGTGCGAATAGTTCTGGTTGAGCAGGTAAACGGCCTTGACGTCCTTCTGGTCTTTCATGAAGGTGGTCATGGCCTCCATCTTCATAGAGGTGTCGGCGTCAAAGCGGAAGTGCCAGTAGCTGCACTTGCTGTTGGTGAAATCGGGGTCCACGGCGGCGTAGTTCAGGAAGATCACTTCCTTGCCGGGGTTGCGCTCGTTGTGCTTGTTGACCGCGTCGATCAGCGCGCCGGCCACCGAAGAACCGTTGCCCTGGGTGATGTAGCGCACGCCCTGGTCCAGCGCGGCCTTGAAGGCGTTCAGGCTTTCGGCCGGGCTGAGCTTGTTGTCAAACGCCACCATCTCGAACTTCACGCCGGCCGGGTTGGTCGCGCTGAACTTTTCGGCGAAATATTGCCAGCTGCGCAACTGGTTCATGCCCACCGGGCCCATCAGGCCGGTCTGCGGATCGATCAACGCGATCTTGACCGTCTCGCCCTTCTGGGCATGGGCGCTGAGCAGGGTCAACGACAGGGCGGCGATGGCAACGGATTTCAAGGCAAACGACATGACTGGGTCTCCTGAAGGTGGAAAACCTTAGCGTAGCCTGACAGTCCAGCAAACCCCTCAGGGATTGCCCCTAGCAGCTATCGCGCAGGCGACTGTGCGCTCGCACAACCCTAGCATCCGACAGACGGCACAAGCCTGCTGCCGCGGTTCGTGCGGGCAGGTGTGTCCACCGATCCGGGGTCAGGGCCGCTGCATCTGGCAGCTCGTGGGGCCCCTGATTTCCGAAGCGCTCATGTAACGCACCGGCGCAAAGGTGTGGCCCGTTTCCTCGGCGGCGCGCGGGTGCCGCGCGTCCACCTTCTGCCAGCGCGAGACATACAGCCCTTGCTGCAATTGGTGGTCGTCGGCGCGCATCTGCACCGGGCCGCTGAACCCTTGAAACACCATGCCGCTCAGGCGCGCCGCCACCTGGGCGGCATCGGTCGTCTTGGCATGGCTCATGGCCTGCAGCAGCATCGCCGTGCCGTCGAACGCGGCGTACACCACCAGGTCTTCGCCGTAGCGGCGGCGGAACGCGGTGGCCAGCGGGGCGATGTCGCCCGCCTGGTTGGTGTGGTTGTTGGCCACCTGGTACACCGGCAAGCGGCCGTCGCCCGAAGCCAGCAGCTCGGGCACGCCCTTGAGCATCGGGTAGTAGGCGTAGAGCGGCAGCGTGACGCCCTGCTGCTGCATCGCCTTCACCAGCCCCCGCAGGTCGGCGCCCCAGTTGCCCGTGACCACGGCTTGCGCGCCGGTCTCGACCATGCGGCGCACATGGGGCGCGAAATCCTGGCCCACGAAAGCCGTGTGCAGTTCATCGCCCACGATCTGGATATCGGGACGCTCCTGCGTCAGCGCCTCGCGGAAGTAACGCGAAAACTGCTGTCCGTGCGCATAGTTCTGGTTCAGCAGGTACACGCTCTTCAGTTCGGACTGCGTGGCCATGAACAGGGCCAGCGCCCGCGTCTTCATGGTCGTGTCGGCGTCGACACGGAAGTGCCAGAAGCTGCACAGGTCGTTGGTCAGCGCCGGGTCCATCGCCGCGTAGTTGATGTAGAGCACCGCCTTCTCGGGGTGGCGCGTGTTGTGCCGCGTCACCGCATCGGAGATCGCCGCCGCCACGCCGGAGCCGTTGCCCTGCACGACGTAGCGAAAACCCTGGTCGATGGCCGCCTTGAGCGCGTCCAGGCTTTCCTTGGGCGAGCCCTTGTTGTCAAAGCCCGCCACCACAAAACGCACGCCCGCCGGGTTGCCCGGGCCGGCCAGCTGCTCGGCCATGAACTGCCAGCTGCGCAGGCTGTTGCGGCCGATGTCGGCCGCCGGGCCGGAGAGCGGATCGATAAAGGCGATGCGCACCACCTTCTGCGGCGCATCGGCAGCCCAGGCCGGGCCGCCCAGGCCCGCCCAGGCGAGCGCGCCCAGCAGCGCCAGCCGCAGCCAGCGCCTCACCCCCGACGAACGCGCGCCACCCGACATCAAAGGCCCGGCAACACGTAGTCCTTGAGCTGCTGGCGCAGCGTCATCTTCTGCATCTTGCCGGTGGCGCCGAGCGGAATGGCATCGACGAACACCACGTCGTCGGGGATCTGCCACTTGGCGATCTTGCCTTCGTAAAACGCCAGCAACTGCTCACGCGTCACCTCGGCGCCGGGCTTCTTCATCACCACCACGATCGGGCGCTCGTCCCATTTCGGGTGCTTCATGCCGACGCAGGCCGCCATGGCCACGGCCGGGTGCGCCATGGCGATGTTTTCCACATTGATGGAGCTGATCCACTCGCCGCCGGACTTGATCACGTCCTTGCTGCGGTCGGTGATCTGCATGAAGCCGTCGGCGTCGATGGTGGCCACGTCGCCAGTCGGGAACCAGCCCTTGCCCGCGTCGTCGTAGCGCAGCGGGTCACCGCCCTCGCCCTTGAAATAGCTCGCGATGATCCACGGCCCGCGCACCAGCAGGTCGCCGTAGGCCTTGCCGTCCCAGGGCAGTTCGTCACCGGCCTCGTTGACGATCTTCATGTCCACGCCAAACACGCTGCGGCCTTGCTTCAGGCGCACCTTGAGCTGGTCTTCGGGCGACAACGCCAGCTGCGCGTTCTTCAGCGTGCAGACCGTGCCCAGCGGCGACATCTCGGTCATGCCCCAGGCGTGCAGCACCTCGACGCCGTAGGTGTCGTTGAAGGCGTTGATCATGGCCGGCGGGCAGGCCGAGCCGCCGATCACCGTGCGCTTCATGGTGGAGAAACGCAGGTCGTTCTGCTGCATGTGGCCCAGCAGCATCTGCCACACCGTGGGCACGCCCGCGGCCATGCTCACCTTTTCGGACTCGATCAGTTCATAGACCGATTTGCCGTCCATCGCCGGGCCGGGGAACACCAGCTTGCAGCCCACGGCCGCGGCCGAATACGGCAGGCCCCAGGCGTTGACGTGGAACATCGGCACCACCGGCAGGATGCTGTCGCGCGCCGAACAGCCCAGCGCGTCGGGCAGCGCCGCGCCGTACGCGTGCAGCAGGGTGGAGCGGTGCGAATACAGCGCGGCCTTGGGGTTGCCCGTGGTGCCGCTCGTGTAGCACATGCTCGATGCACTGTTTTCGTCCAGGTCGGGCCAGAGGTATTTTTCCGACTGCGCGCCCATCCAGGCCTCGTAGCTCACCAGCCCGGGCAGGCCGCTGTCGGCCGGCAGCTTGTCGGCGTCGCACAGCGCGATCCAGTGTTTCACCCCCGGGCACTTGCCCACCACCGCCTTCACCAGCGGCAGGAAGGTCATGTCGAAGCAGATCGCGCGGTCGTCGGCGTGGTTGACGATCCAGGCCAGCTGTTCGGGGTGCAGGCGCGGGTTCAGCGTGTGCAGCACGCGGCCGGTGCCGCTGACGCCGAAATACAGCTCCAGGTGGCGGTAGCCGTTCCAGGCCAGCGTGGCCACGCGGTCGCCAAAGGCGAGGTGCAGGCTGTCGAGCGCGTTGGCCACCTGGCGCGCGCGGCGCGAGACCTGGCCCCAGGTGCTGCGGTGGATGTCGCCTTCGACGCGACGGGAAACGATTTCGGTGCTGCCGTGGTGGCGCTCGGCGTGCGTGATGAGCGACGAAATCAGCAGCGGTTGGCTTTGCATTTGTCCCAGCATGGGGTTCTCCTTGAGTGTCTTGCCGAAAAAACGAACGATCGTGCGTTTAATTCACCCAGCATCATGCCTCAACAACGCACGCTGGCCGTAGCGGGTTGCCCCGTATAGCCCACCCGGGTGTGGGTGCAAGTCGTCCCGGTGACAATGCGCCGCATGACCCTGCCCCATGCCCTGCCGCCCGCGCCCGCCACCGAAACACCGAGCGGCTGGACGCACCGCTTCGCCGGCCTCGGCCGCGAGTTCTACACCGAGCTGCGCCCCACGCCCCTGCCCGCCCCCTACTGGGTCGGCCGCAACCCGGCGCTGGTGCGCGAACTCGGGCTGCGCGACGACTGGATGGCCAGCGACGAAGCCCTGCAGGCCTTCACCGGCAACCAGCTGCTGCCCGGCATGCGCCCGCTCGCCAGCGTCTACAGCGGCCACCAGTTCGGCCAGTGGGCCGGCCAGCTGGGCGACGGGCGGGCGATCCTGCTCGGCGAACTCACCGGCACCGATGGCCCGCAAGAGATCCAGCTCAAGGGCGCCGGCCTCACACCGTATTCGCGCATGGGCGACGGCCGCGCCGTGCTGCGCAGCTCCATCCGAGAATTTCTCTGCAGCGAAGCCATGCACGCGCTGGGCATCCCCACCAGCCGCGCGCTGTGCGTCACCGGGTCCGACCAGCCGGTGCGCCGCGAAGAGATCGAAACCGCGGCCGTCGTCACGCGCGTGGCGCCCAGCTTCATCCGCTTCGGCCACTTCGAACACTTTTCGCACAGCGGGCAACACGATCAGCTGCGCACGCTGGCCGATTTCGTCATCGACCACTTCTACCCGGACTGCCGCGCCCTGCCCGGCAACGTCTACGCCAACCTGCTCGAAGCCGTGAGCGCGCGCACGGCCGAGATGGTCGCGCAGTGGCAGGCGGTGGGCTTCTGCCACGGCGTGATGAACACCGACAACATGAGCATCCTGGGCCTGACCATCGATTACGGCCCGTTCCAGTTCCTCGACGCCTACAACCCGCGCCACATCTGCAACCACAGCGACAGCGCCGGGCGCTACCGCTACATGCGCCAGCCCGGCATCGCGCACTGGAACCTGTATTGCCTGGGCCAGGCCCTGCTGCCGCTGATGGAGGACCCGCAGCAGGCGCTGGACGCGCTCGAACCCTACAAGGCCCTGTTCCCCGCCGCGCTGCAGCGGCGCATGGGCGCCAAGCTGGGCCTCGGCACCGTGATGGCCGGCGACGAAGCGCTCACCGAGCAGCTGATGGCGCTCATGGCGCAAGACGCGGTGGACTTCACCCTCTTCTGGCGCCGCCTCTCGAACGCCGTGGCCCGCTTTGCGGAACCGGGCGCAGGCGCCGCGGCAGCCAGCGCGGCCATCGACCCGGTGCGCGACCTGTTCCTGCAACGCGAAGCCTTCGACGCCTGGGCCCTGCAGTGGCGCGGGCGGCTGCAGAGCCAGCCCGGTTTTGACGCCCGCCTCACCCAGGTGCTGATGCTCTCGACCAACCCGCACGTGGTGCTGCGCAACCACCTCGGCGAGATCGCCATCCAGCGCGCCCGCGAGGGCGACTTCTCGGCCCTGCAGCGCCTGCAGACCGCGCTGGAAACCCCGTTCACCGAGCTGCCCGGCCACGACGACCTGGCCGACTTTCCGCCCGACTGGGCGGCCCACATCGAAATCAGCTGTTCATCGTGAAGGACCCCGCCATGACGTTCCCCATCCAGAAAACCGATGCCGAGTGGCGCGCCCTGCTGGCTGAAAAAGGCGCCGAACCCGCCGCCTTCGAAGTGACCCGCCACGCCCACACCGAGCGCCCGTTCACCGGCAAATACGAAGAAGTCTGGGCCGACGGCAGCTACCACTGCATCTGCTGCGGCAACCACCTGTTTGACGCCGGCACCAAGTTCGACGCCGGCTGCGGCTGGCCCAGCTTCTGGAAAGCCATCCCCGGCGCCATCACCGAGATCACCGACCGCAGCCACGGCATGGCGCGCGTTGAAACCGTGTGCAGCCAATGCGGCGCGCACCTGGGCCACGTGTTCGAAGACGGCCCTGCGCCCTCGGGCCTGCGCTACTGCATGAACTCCGCTTCGCTGGAACACCAGCCAGAGTAAAGGAAACACCCCCGCGTCGCCTTCGGCGCCTCCCCCCTCTCTGGCGCCTTCGGCTTGGAGGGGGGCGATACCTTGGGCCGGCAAAGCCGGACCCTCGGTCTCCCTGGGTTGGGGTTGTTTCTTGCGCTGCGGGTCACGCGCCGGCGTGGTGTCCAATAGCCACATGAGCACCGCTTCGACCCCACCCTCAGCACCTGCCGCCGACACCGAGCGCCGCCTCACCGAACTGGAGATCAAGGCCAGCTACGCCGACGACCTGCTCGACACGCTGAACGCCGTGGTCGCGCGCCAGCAGGAGCAGATTGACCTGTTGCTGCGCGAGCTCGGCCACCTGCGCCGCCAGGGCGCTGACGAGGGCTCGGCGCCCGCGCGCAACCTGCGCGACGAGCTGCCGCCCCACTACTGAACCGAACCATGGACATCCTGGCGCACGGGTTGTGGGCGGGTGCCGGCCTGGTGGCGTTGTCCAACGCCGGGCCGGTGAACAAACCCTCCCTGGCCTGGGCGGTGGCGCTGGCGGTGGTGCCCGACGTGGTGCACACGCTGCCCGTGGCGGCCTGGGCCCTGGCCAGCGGCACGCCAGGCGAATGGCTCCAATACGCCACCGCCGCCCCAGGCGGCGAACCCGATTTCCCGGCCTGGGTGGCCTTCTGGTCACACCAGGTGCACTGCGTGTTTCACAGCGCCCTGGTGGCCGCCGCGGTGACGGCCCTGCTCTGGGCCTGGCTGCGCCGGCTCTGGCTGCCCCTGCTGGGCTGGTGGTCACACATCGTGATCGACGTGTTCACCCACTCGGCCGACTTCTTCCCCTCGCCCGTTTTCTACCCCATCACCTACTGGGGCTTCGACGGCATCGCGTGGAACGAGCCCTGGTTCATGGCGCTGAACTACGCCGCCCTGCTGGGTGTCGGCGTCTGGCTGTGGCGCAGGCGCCGCGCCTGAACCCGCTCAGGCCACCGCGGCCACGGCCACCGGGCTCGCGGCGCTGACCACCGGCTCGATCGCCGCGTAGTCGCCCAGGCCTTCGGGCCAGGGCGTGAGGATCTCAAAGCCCGTCTCCGTCACCGCCACCATGTGTTCCCACTGCGCCGAGAGCGAGCGGTCGCGCGTGACCACCGTCCAGCCGTCCGACAGCTCCTTGGTCTCGCGCTTGCCCGCGTTGATCATGGGCTCCACCGTGAACACCATGCCCGGCGCCAGCTTCAGGCCCGTGTTGCGCTGGCCGTAGTGCAAGACCTGCGGCTCGTCGTGGTAGATCTGCCCGATGCCGTGGCCGCAATACTCGCGCACCACGCTGAACCCCGCCGCGTGCGCCACCGTCTGGATCGCGTGGCCCACATCGCCCAGCGTCGCGCCCGGGCGCACCTGCTGGATGCCCGCGCGCATCGCCTCGTAGGTCGTGCGCACCAGGCGCTTGGCCAGAATGCCCGGCTCGCCCACGCAATACATGCGGCTCGTGTCGCCGAACCAGCCGTCCTTGATCAGCGCCACGTCGATGTTGACGATGTCGCCGTCCTTCAGCTTCTTGTCTGACGGGATGCCGTGGCAGATCACGTGGTTCACCGAAGCGCAGATCGTCTTCGGGTAGCCGTGGTAACCGATGTTGGCCGGCACCGCCTTCAGCTCGTTCACGATGTGGTCGTGGCACAGCCGGTCCAGCTCGTCCGTGGTCACGCCCGGCTTCACGTGTTCGCCGATCATGCGCAACACTTCGGCGGCCAGGTGCCCGGCGCGCCGGGCCATGTCGATCTCGGCCGCCGTCCGCAAGCTCACCCCCTTCTTGCCGCCCGTCATGCCGCCTTCTCCAGACCGGCGGGCTCCTGAGACTGGGCGTCACTGGCGCCTGCCGCTCCGTTTCGATCAGCAGCTGGCAGATCTCGCCGTGGCACAGCGTCGGGTTCAGCTCCGACAACATGCCCACACGCAGCCAGTGTTCGGCCTGCGCGTTCATGGAGCGGCTCAGCGCCCCACTGGTCAGACGCAGGTTTTCATGCATCTGCTCTGAAATTTTGATGATGCCCATGGCGATCCCTTGTATACGGTTTGTAGCTGGTTCGTATATTACCAAGGGTCAGGGCAACTGAGGCATGGGCTGAAGGAACGGCCTTTGGGTGCGAGGGCTTTTTTCTTGGGCGGACTGGATGGCTGCTGGCTGTGCGAGGCGGTGATCGGCCATGTGTGGTCAATCGTCAGTGGCGGAAACAGACATTCAGTTTGCGTTCAGTGGCAGCCAGTAGACGGTCCGCAGCAATGATTGGTTGGGCTTCACTTGGCCGCTGCGAGAATGCCTCCGGCCTGTGCCTTCGCAGCAAGGAAATTGACAAAAGCAGAGCAGGCCACCGCCATGTACTTTGCTTCGTCGTAACCCACGTTTGGTTCTTCAAGCATTGCATGGCGAATTCCACCCTCGTCGCTCGTGTAGCCATACAGGCTTAACAAGCCGGCGCGCAACGCGCCATGTAGCGGGACCTTCTTGGCCAGTTCTGTCAAAGCGCCAGCGAGACCTTGGGAGTCCGACGTGCCAAGCTGCTTGGCGAGCGCTTCGACGGCACAAATCGATTCTTTTATAGAATTGCGAAAATCCGGATCGGGCCTCTTCGCCAGCAGTTGAAGCGCCCCGACGATATGAGCATGAGCGCCGGCTAGACCGGTAGCCGATGTAGTGGAGAGCGCCGACTCAATTGCGCTGACCTCCGCTTGGCTAGAGATTGGCACGAGCTCACCGCCAACGAACCGATAGCCGGATAGTTCTTCCTCAAAGATTCGATTGAACACAAGACACAACTGGTCCTTGCGGTACCGCTGGCGTACCTTGGATCGTTCGTACCACTCCACAACGAATTCGATGTAGTCGTAGACCGCGTACCAAGATGCAGCGTAAAGCTGTTTCTTCAGCCACTCTTGGCGCCGGTGGTTGTATGACGGCAGCTCGTCTACTGGCAACTTGAAGAAGAACTGGGAACTCAGTTCGGAAATGTGCCACCAGCCGGACTCCCCTTCCTCGAAGAGTGATACGAGAAAGTTCCAGATCGAGTTCCGCAAAGGGGTGGAAATCGACTCAAGTTGAATGATTGTGGGTGCTTCTACCGCACCGATGCGCTGAGAGAATCTCTTCATGTTTGTGCCGAAAGTATGGTGTGAAGCACTACTCGGTAGCGGGGCCAATTTTGATGGCAACTGACATAGCCCACCTGCGCCGAAGTCCAAAAGTTTGCCCTCGGGATTGAAGCTGAGGGCCAGACTGATCAAACTGAGGTCGTATTGAACTGCATCTACCAATCAAAAGAAAAGTACTAGTCCGGGGTACATCACCCTTGGCCCCGATTACCGAGCCTTGTCTGTCGGGATCTGACCGTGCAGTGGCGACCTTGGCCCGGCCAAGATACCGTTGTAGAGCGGTGATCCAAGCATGCGCTCGTTAGCAATAGCGGCATAACTGAACGCCGCGTCGGTGGCAGTTCCAGCTATTTGCTGAACCAGCGCAGTGACGAGCAAACCAACCAAGCCACCCTGCGCCTGTTGCTGTTGTTCGGCTGAGGATGCAAATGCCTTCCCTTCCCAAAGCAACTGCCCACTACGCAAGTCGACAACACGTGCCTCAACCTCGACGCGTGTCTCGCTCATCACGAATTTGTAAGTGGTTCCGTACTTGACGACCTTGAGATACACAGCTGCATCGGCACCAAAAAACTCGTGCAGCTTTTTGAAAGGAATGCCTTGTGCTTCGTCGGCTGTGTTCACACCGTTCTGTTTGAAGGTTTCATCCACCAATGCAACAGGAAGGACGTAGTACCCGGCCTCTGCAAGTGGCTTGGTAGCTTGGGCCCATGTGCCCGGCGTTGCCTTAATGTCGGGAGATTCACTGATTGGAGGCAGCACCAGCAGAGTGGCGGGCTTTGCCTGCATGAAGGCGGAATAGTCGTAGGGCGGTGGTTTGGTTACGCATCCGGCAAGTGTTGTCGCGAGAGCTGAAGCAAGGAAAGCAAACAGGTATCGGCTTTTCATGCTGGCGACTCCGTCTTAGCGGTGGTGGCGGGAGGATTCAGTCGCTTGAGAAGTTGGTCCATATACGGCGACGATTCAGGAAACGACTGCTTTTCCGCGAGCCAGAACTCGTGAGCCTTGTCAGCATTGCCGGCATTCAGATACAGCATCCCAAGATGGGCAAGGAAGCCAGGAGGCAATGCAGCATTGGCCGCTTTCGCTTTTTCCGCATGCGCTTCGAGCTTCAGGATCTGCTCGTCGACGCTCCCTCCCGCTCGAACCAGAACTTCGTATTGGTGGCGTGGAAATGCCTCCCACATGTACAACGGCGGGGTGCGCTGGGCACATCCCGCAAACACCAGCAGCACCGTCAACCCACCCAGAGCACTTGCGACCCGAGAGCCCTTCATTTCTGGCCCCACTGTCCGGAATCGCGTCCTGCAACAAGTCCATCGACCGCTTCACGCATCGCCAGGTCCAGCACTTTGCCATTCAGTGTGGCGTCATAGCCCGCAGTTCCGCCGAAGCCGAGGACTTCGCGGTTGGACAGTTCATATTGACCCGCACCGCGTGCAGAGAAAACCACTTCGGACGTCAAGCTGTTGACGATGTTCAGTGTGATTTTTGCGTAGGCAATCTGGGTCTTGCCTCGGCCAAGCACACCGAAGAATTGGTGATCGCCAACCTCTTTGCGCCCAAACTCCGAGATCGCGCCGGTGACGACGAATTCGGCCCCTTTCAGCTTCTGGGCAGTTCCTTGAAGTTTGGCTTCCTGACCGGTCTCGGTCAGATTCTCCCGATCAAGAACAGCAAATCTTTGAGACTGTTGAAGGTGGGAGGTCAGGGTGGTTTTTGCCTGGGTTCCGAGACGATCCACACCATCGGAAAACACACCATTCATGTAGTTCGAACGGTTGTCAAACTTGCCCAACGAAACGGTGGTGCGAACACCTGCGAACGGTGTAGCAGCCGCTGCTACCTTTTCAACTTTAACGGAGTGCGAACTTTCGGTAGCGCAACCAGCGAGGACGGCTAAAGCGCCCATACTGAGCAAGATCGAACGGCGTGATTTCATTTGAGTTCTCTGAGTTTTTGATGGAATGCTGTGAATTTGGATTCAAGTACTCATCCCAGTACGTGCAGCGAAATGAGTCTAGTCGATCGAAAGCCAACAGATCTCATGGTCTGCGTGTGACGGCGGCGCATCAAGGCCCAGTCATTTCCCCGATTCTGCCTGCTCCAACTGTTTGGCCCGCTCTGCGGCCAGATCGTTGACGTAGCCCTCCACCTGCCGTTCGAAACCGGGCACATCCTGCGGCCTCACAGGCACAGCGGGAACAGCCACATCCGAAATGGCATCCGGCTTCTCAACCTGGGCTGGCGCGTCGCCGCCCAGTTGGCGGGCAATCAGAAGGCCCACCACCAGCAGAGCCAACAACAGAACCACGAGTCTCATGAGCACCCTCTTCCTTCAAGGTCACCGAGTGTTCGAACCGGGCACATCCCGGTCCGTCTGACCCGGATCATTCTGCCGGGTTCTGGGGTCCGCTCCGCCCCTCTACAATTCGCGCCCCCAAGCCATTTCCCCGAACCCCGACTTCATGAACATCACTGTCAACCCGGATCTCAAAGCCTATATCGACCCCTTGACCCCGGAGGAACACGAGGCGCTGGAGCGCAGCATCCTGGCCGAGGGCTGCCGCGATGCGCTGGTGCTCTGGGGCGATGTGCTGGTGGACGGGCACAACCGCTACGGCATCTGCCAGAAACACGGCCTGCCTTTCGAGACGGTGCAGAACCCGCGCTTCCAGTCCATGGAGGACGTGCACCTGTGGATGATTGACCAGCACCTGGGGCGGCGCAGCGTGTCGGACTTCCAGCGCGGTGTGCTGGCGCTGCGCAAGCGCGAAATCATCGCCGGGCGGCGCGCCCGGTTCCTGGCTGCGCCGCGCGAGGAAACACCGCCCGAGCCGGCCGCGCAGGAGGCACCTTCAGCCAACCCGGCGGTCGCAACGCCCGTGCCCGAGCCCCGGCCGCTGAACAGCCGCGAAGACATTGCCAAAGCGGCGCGGCTCAGCAGCAGCCAGGTGGTGATGATCGAAAAGATCCAGAAGCAGGCCGAGCCCGAGCTGGTGGCGGCGCTGAAGTCCGGGGCGATCTCGCTCAACGCAGCCGCCGCGGTGGCCAGCCTGCCGGCCGAGGAGCAGAAGGCCGCCGCGCTGGCCGGCAAGGACGAGCTCAAGCTGGCGGCCAAGCGGGTGCGCGAAGCGAAGCGCAAGCCGTCGGAAGCGGCGCCCGAGCAGTCAGCCGAGCAGCCGGCCGACGAAGCGGGCGATGAACTGCAGCGCTTGCGCGCCCAGGTCAGCGCGTTGCAGGCGGAAAACGCGGCGCTGCGTCGGCAGCTGGAGGCCTTGAGCTCAGGGCATGAGGTACCGTTCTAAAGGCTGTGTACGCGCCCGCACAGTCAAGCGGCTTTTTTTGGCGCGTACTGGCGCCACTGTTTGCCGGCTCGTGTCCTCACGCGACGGTTCGACGAACAGGGTAGGCGCTGGGTTCCTGGAACACCTGACGCTCAGCGTCCAGCGTGAGAAAGGAAACCTCATGAACACCCCATCTGTCCTGCCGCGCGCTGCCTGCGACCCGGCAGCCTGCGCCTATCTGCTGCGATTCCTGTCGCACGATGGCCGTGGTCAAGATGTCACCGTGCCCTGCGACGAAGCCGGCAACGTTGACATGAACGCCCTGACCGAGCACTTGCGCAACACCTACCTGGGCGCGCGCGCCATGGTCGGTCGTGACTATTCGTGCCCCACGGTGCAGACCGCTCCTTCGGGACCAGACCACCATGAGCCCCTGCTGCTGCCCTGTGCGGCCTGACGAACAGCCCGTTCATCTGCCCTGGCCAGCGCTCAGGCCGCGGCCCGAAACTGTTTGGCCGCAAAAGCCCAGACCATGCGCGATGCATCGGGCCCCTGGCCGTCACTGAAGGCCTTGCTCGCGAGGCCTCCGCTCCAGGCGTGGGCCAATCTGCTCACGGCGACCAGCGTGGCCACGGTGCTGCCCTTGCGTTTGAAATCGGTGACCGACATCGGGTAGCGCTTGCCCCGTTGCACGCTGCGCGCCTCGCTCGCCTTCGCCCCCGCCGCGTGGGCCCAGACCTGCGCCGCGGCCTGGCCGTTCTTGGGCGAGACCACGGCGTCCGCGTCACCGTGGATCACCAGCAGGGGCGGCCAGTGGGCCTCCATCGCGTTCGGAGTGGTCATCAACGGGGTCGTGACGCGGTGGCCGTGCATGGCGCCCAGCGCCGACAGGGTGGAGTGCGCGGTGCCGGGAGGAATGCCCGAATGCATGACGACGGCCTTGAAGCGCCCCGGGTGCCGGGTGACCAGCAAGGCGGCCATGCTCGCACCGGCCGACAGGCCAGCGATGGCCACGCGGGTCTTGTCCACCGGGTGCAGCAGGCAGACCTGGTCGACCGCCTGCATGATCAAGGCGGCTTCGCCATAGGCACGGCCGGTCTTGGTGTCGAACCAGTTCCAGCAGCCCTGCCCGTTGGCGAGCCGGTCCTGCTCCGGGTAGAGCACCAGAAAACGTTCGCGCATCGCGATGCGGTTCATGCGCGTGCTCGCGGCGAAGCTGTTGGCGTCCTGACCGCAGCCGTGCAGCATCACCACCAGCGGCAGCTTCTCGCCAAACTCGACACCCGGCGGGCGGTAGACCCTGAAGCGCCGGGCGCCGGCCGCGCCCATGACGACACCGGGCATCCACGCGCCGGCACCGGGCGGCGGCGCGCGCTTGGCCGCCGCGGGCTTGAGGGTTTTTTTGAGCGCCCGGGTACTGGAAGCGGTGGCCAGGCGTGTCATCGCCTTGAGGCTCCGCTCGAAGCTTTTGGCCCAAGCGGACGGGCGTGATCGTTTTTTCATTCGGGTCATTCTGCATGGCCCTTCGCATCCGCTGCGCGTTGCACGCTGGTCCCAGAAGCGATCCGTAGGGGTATGCAAAACCCAGCCCACTTCGCGGCCAGGGACATCAAGTTTTTCTGGATTGCCCGCCACGGGCGTCACGGCCTTTCGGCGCTTCGGTTGACGCGAAGCAGTGTGCGAAAGCGAACAGACCTCCCTGGCTCGTGTCCTTACGGTCCGCCTTGCGCAAAGCACGAGGTGTCGGAAGTCCCGGTACCCGACCCGCTCTTCGCCGAAAGGAGTTCCGATGGCCATTGCCTCCACAGCAAACACTGAAGACCTGGCCCGCGCCCGCGGGCTCCGTGGCAGCATCGCCGACAACACGAGGCCGCTCAGCAGCGCCGTCTCGTGGGGCGCCATCGCCGCAGGCGGGGCCGCTGCTGCATCGCTGTCCCTGATCCTGCTGATCCTCGGTGTCGGGCTCGGCCTGTCTTCCGTGTCGCCCTGGGCCCAGGATGGTGTGAGCGCAGCGACCCTCGGTGTGTCGACCATCGTGTGGCTGACGCTCACGCAACTGCTGGCGTCGGGGATGGGCGGCTACCTCGCCGGCCGCCTGCGCACCAAGTGGACCGATGCGCGCACCGACGAGGTGTACTTCCGCGACACCGCCCACGGCTTTCTGGCCTGGGCCGTGGCAACGCTGGCCACCGCCGCGCTGCTGACCTCGGTCATCGGCTCGATCATTGGCGGTGGTGTGCAGGCTGGCGCCCAGGTGGTCGGTGGCGTTGCCAGCACGGCCAGCTCCGCCGTCGGGAGCGCCGCGGCCTCGGCAGGCATGGCGCATGACGACGAAGGCGGTCCGATGGGCTACTTTGTCGACTCGCTGTTCCGGCGTGATGCCGCCACCGCTGCACCCGTCATGGGAACCGAAGGCATGCAAGTCGACACGGCTGCCAGTGAACGCGCCTCTGGCAGGGACACGGCCGAGGTCAGCCGGATCTTCATGAACGTCAGCCGCTCGGACCCTCTGCCACCCGAAGACATCCGCCACGTGGGCCAGATCGTGGCCCAGCGCACCGGGCTGTCGCAGCCCGAGGCCCAGAGGCGGGTCTCTGAGGTCTACGCCAAGGCGCAGGCCAGGTTGAACGACGCGGAAGTGGCTGCGCGTGAGGCGGCCGACAAGGCTCGCAAGGCCTCAGCCTACAGCGCGCTCTGGCTGTTCGTTTCGCTGCTTGTCGGCGCATTCGTCGCCAGCCTGGCCGCCACGTTCGGTGGTCGGCGCCGCGACGCCTGAATCCTGTTTTCCCACAAGCCCAAGGAGGCCACCATGCGATCCCTGCTCTTGCTGTTTCTCGGCATTCCCATCCCGATCATCATTTTGATCGCCCTGTTCACGTAGTCACCGTCCCTCATTCCCCCCAACCTGTCAAAGGACTACCCATGACCACCACCAAGACCACTGCCCCCGCACCGAAGGACGCCATCGCCATGCTCAAAGCCGACCACGCGGCCGTGAGCGAGATGTTTGCCGAATACGAAAAGAGCCGTTCGATCCCGAAGAAGAAGGCCCTGGTCGCCGAGATCTGCACGGCGCTCAGCGTGCATGCACAAATCGAAGAAGAAATCTTCTATCCCGCCGTGAAGGCGGCGCTGAAGGATAAGTTGCTGGTGCCCGAAGCCACGGTCGAGCACACCAGCGTGAAGGACTTGATCGCACAGATCGAAGGCCTCGAGCCCGACGGCGAGATGTACGACGCCAAGGTCAAGGTGCTGTCGGAATACGTGAAGCACCACGTCAAGGAAGAGCAGAACGAGATGTTCCCCAAGGCCAAGTCCACGTCGCTGGACATGGTCGATCTGGGTGCTCAAATGGCCGCCCGCAAGGACGAACTGCTGGCCCAGGCCGCTTGAACGACCTCAGGAGCCCGACATGAATGAACCCTTGCAACCCCATGCCGCACCGCCCGTCCCCTGGGTCACCAGTGAACACCACGAGCGTGTGCCCGACACCTCGATGTTGCCGGGGTCTGAGAAAGCCCCACCAGCGGCCGTTGCCTCTTTGAACCGGGTTGTGCACGCGGCGCACGATGCCGTTGATCGCCTCGCCGGCAGCGCGGCGCCCAAGGTCAGGCAACTGGGCGAAAGCCTGTCAGGCGCTGAAGCGAGCTTGCGCGAGACCGCTCACCAGATGGGCACCACCCGCGACGAATGGGCCGAAGCCTTGCGCGGCAAGGTCAGGCGCCATCCGCTGTCTGCGGTGGCCGCCGCGATGGCGCTGGGCGCGCTGATCGTGCGCGTCAGGCGCTGACGCTCGCCCCAGGCTGCGCTCCTTGAAAACCATGGCCGCCAAGAGGCGGCCATGGAGCGGGACCGCCCCCTATGCCAACACGAGGTTCACCGATGAAAACACACACCTTGCACAGGGCACGGACCGCCGGAACTGCCGGCGCTCGCTGAGTCCTTCCCCGTCAAACATCGAAAGCGCACCATGTCCAATCCCTGGCTGAAGAAAAACCCGTTCATGAGCATGTGGCTGAGCACGGCGAACAGCGTGGCCGGTTCGATGCGTGGCCAGGCCACCGCAGAGGCGAAGCGGCAGGTGAACGCCGCCATCGCCGAGGCGACCCGCGAGAACCTGAAGGTCTGGAACGCCGCCGTCAAGCCCGCCGCCGCCAAACCCGCGGCTCGAACCAAGCGGACACGATGAGCACTTCTCGCCACACCCCTGCAGGCAGGGTAACGCCGCACCGTCCCGATAGCAGGTGACGCCGATGGCACGCTGGCCCCGATGGATCGTGGTCGCCGGTGCCGCAACCGGCCTGGCCCTGGTTGGCGCCGTGGTCGCGTCGAACTTCATCGGTGGCGAGAAGAAGATTCAGCGTCACATCACGCGTCTCTACACGCTCGACGACCCGCGTTTCATGGATGAGCTGGGCGTTCTCCTGGGGCCGCCGTTCCTGGCCGGAACGCGCGTGCAAGCCCTGTTGAACGGTGAACAGATCTTCCCGCCGATGCTGGCGGCCATTCAAGCCGCAGAGCGGTCGATCACCTTCGAAACCTACATCTACTGGTCGGGTGACATCGGCCGCCAGTTCGCCGAGGCCCTGGCAGAGCGCGCCCGCCAGGGCGTGAAGGTCCACGTGCTGCTCGACTGGGTGGGCAGCGTGAAGATGGACGACAGCCTGGTGGCCACCATGGCGCAAGCCGGTGTCCAGGTCCAGCGCTTTCATCCGCCGCACTGGTCACACCTCGGGCGCATGAACAACCGAACGCACCGCAAGCTGCTGATCGTGGACGGCCGTGTCGGGTTCACGGGTGGCGTCGGCGTGGCCCCGCAATGGACGGGCCGCGCGCAGGACCCCGAGCACTGGCGCGACACCCACTTCGCGGTGGAAGGCCCGGTCGTCGCGCAGATGCAGTCGGTGTTCATCGACAACTGGATCAAGGTGACGGGCGACGTGTTGCATGGCCCGGACTACTTCCCCGCCCTGGCACCGGCCGGCCCCGGTCGGGCGCAGATGTTCAGCAGTTCACCGAGCGGCGGCAGCGAGAGCATGCAGCTGATGTACCTGCTGTCGGTGACCGCGGCGTCGCGGTCGATCGACCTCTCGGCGTCGTACTTCGTGCCCGACGCGCTGACGCTGCAGGCCCTCGTGGCCGCGATGCAGCGCGGCGTCAGGCTGCGCATCATCGTGCCGGGCCAACACATCGACAGCGAGACCGTTCGCAAGGCCTCGCGGGCCACCTGGGGGCCGCTGCTCGCGGCCGGCGCCGTCATCGCGGAATACACGCCCACCATGTACCACTGCAAGGTGATGATCGTCGACGGCATGCTGGTCTCGGTGGGTTCGACAAACTTCGACAACCGCTCCTTCCGGCTCAACGACGAAGCGACGCTGAACGTCGTCGACAAGGCCTTCGCGGGCGCGCAGACCGCCACCTTCGAAGACGACCTCGCGAAGTCCCACCGGGTGACCCACGCGGCGTGGCTGGCGCGCCCCATGCGCGAGCGCCTGGGTGAAACGCTGGCTTCCTTGCTGGGCACGCAGTTATGAGCCGTGTCGATCAGCACGCGCTGGGTCCTGGCGGTCGCGGAAACGTTCGGTTCCGCACAGACGCGAACCATGCCGGCGCAGAGCATGGCCCCCTTCGTGAACCATTTCCAGCGTGGCACCGCGCGCTCAAGCCCATGAAACAACTGGCCACCGATGCCGTTCAATACCCTTCACTCGCCATGCTGGGCGTGGAGCCCTTTCGTGCTGCGATGGAGTTCGCCTGGCACACATTCACCAAGTCGGACGGTGCGAAGCCCGGTGACGGGCATCCGGTCGTGATCTTCCCGGGCCTGGGCGCGGACGGGACTTCGGTGGCCACCTTGCGTGCGCACTGCCGTTCGCTCGGCTACGACGCGTTCGACTGGGGCCAGGGGCTCAACACCGGCCCGCAGGGCGATCTCGACGTCTGGCTGCAAGGCTTGAAGTCGAAGCTGGTGAATCGGCTCGCCGGCCACACCCAGCCGGCCACGCTCATCGGCTGGAGCCTGGGCGGCATCTACGCGCGCGAAATCGGCAAGCTGATGACACCGCACGCCCGGCAGGTGATCACCATCGCAACGCCCTTCAACGCTGGAGCCGACCACAACGACGTCGACTGGCTCCTGCGCTTGCTGGGAGGCAGTTCGCCGGCGATGGACCCGGCGCTGAGCCGGCGCCTGCGCACCCCGCCCCCACTGCGCACCACCTCGATCTACAGCCGGTCGGATGGCGTGGTGGCGTGGCAGACCTGTCGGCACGACAAACGGTCGAGCCTCGTGCATGAGATCGAGGTCGACGGCAGCCATATCGGCATGGGCTGGAACCGGGATGTGCTGGCGGCGGTCGCCGACCGCCTCCATCAGCCACCGGGGGCATGGCGCCGGTATGTGCGCGCGCCATGAGCCGATGCCACAACCACCCACCCTTTCAACGAGCCCACCAACCGAGGAACCGCATGAACACACCATTGACCTTGATCGCGCTCTGCGCATCTGTGATGTTTCTGGTCGCCTGCGACAAGACCACGCCCACCCCTCCGACGCCCATGCTCACCCAGCCGGTGGAGGCCACACCCAGTGCAACAACAGACGCTGTCGTCCAGCCGTCGGTGCCTTCTGCCGGGACGGTCTTGCCCCCCGTGAGCGCTGGCCCAGCGGACCCGGCACTGGGGGAAACGGACGGCACGAGAAAGCCGAAGCAGGAGTCCGAACAGAAGCTGTTGCCCGGTCAGAACAACGACCACTCGGCACCGCTCAGCCCGGCGGTCAAGTGAGTCGGCTCACCCATCACCCCATTGAGGTAACCCCATGTCCCTGAACGCCAGAGCCCGGCATCCCGTCGGCCGCCAGGTGGCCACACCGCCGCGTGGCGCGAAACCACCCACGTTGAACCCCGATCTGCCGCTGCCTCACGAACGCGACCAGTCGATCGACGCCACGGCCAAGGCACCCGACCCCCAGATGGTCCAGGCCCAGCGCGACATCGACGCCGGCCTGGTCGACACCGACATGCGTGCCACCCCCGGCCTGGACGCGAAGCGCCGCGCCCGCCTGGTGCCCGGCCCGGGTGGCAAGCCGCCACCATCGGGCGGCTGATTCCCCTGCAGGCGAAGACGCCTGCGCATTTTTTTACCTTTCACGTCACGAGGTTTCCCATGAAGTCCACACCCAAGATCAAAGGCGCAGGCGACCCGCGGCCAAAGAGCCCCCCGCAGGCGGAACAGCGTGCCGCCGCACAGGCGCTCGCCGCAGCGATGCCCCACAACGCCAACAAGGCTCTGGATTTCGGCCGCGAGAACGCCGTCACGCCGCCGCCCGGCGCCACCGTGTCCAGCGACTCGCCCACGGCGTCGGCCAGCACACTGAGCGAGGTCAACGTGTCGGCCAAGAGCAGCCACCTGGATCGCGCACGCTCGGACGCCTCGGGCCAGGTGCTGACCACGAACCAGGGCGTGGCCATCGGCGACAACCAGAACTCGCTCAAGGCCGGGCTGCGCGGCCCGACGCTGCTCGAAGACTTCATCCTGCGCGAGAAGATCACGCACTTCGACCACGAGCGCATCCCCGAGCGCATCGTGCACGCGCGCGGCTCCGCGGCGCATGGCTTCTTCGAGGCCTACGAGCCGATGACGGCGTTCACGCGCGCCGCGCCGTTCCAGGCCGCCGGCAAGATCACGCCGGTGTTCACGCGCTTCTCGACGGTCGCCGGCGAACGCGGCTCGACCGACACCGCACGCGACATCCGCGGCTTCGCCGTCAAGTTCTACACCGATGAAGGCAACTGGGACCTGGTGGGCAACAACATCCCGGTGTTCTTCATCCAGGACGCGATGAAGTTCCCCGACCTCGTGCACGCGGTGAAGCCCGAGCCGCACCACGGCATGCCGCAAGCCGCCTCGGCGCACGACACCTTCTGGGACTTCGCCTCGCTCAGCCCCGAGACCACACACACGCTGATGTGGGTGATGTCGGACCGCGGCATTCCGCGCAGCCTGCGCATGATGCAGGGCTTCGGCGTGCACACCTACCGCCTGGTCAACGCGGCGGGTGAGTCGCACTTCGTCAAGTTCCACTGGACCCCCAAACTCGGCACCCACTCGCTGGTGTGGGACGAGGCGGTCAAGATCTCCGGCGCCGACTCCGACTTCCACCGCCGCGACCTCTGGGAAGCGATCGAAGCAGGGGAGTACCCCGAGTGGGAACTCGGCCTGCAGATCTTCACCGAGGCGCAGGCCGAGGCCTTCAGCTTCGACGTGCTCGACGCCACCAAGCTGATCCCCGAAGAGCTGGTGCCCGTGACGCCGGTGGGCCGCATGGTGCTCAACCGCAACCCGGACAACTTCTTCGCCGAGACCGAGCAGGTGGCGTTCTGCACCGCGCACGTGGTGCCGGGCATCGATTTCAGCAACGATCCCCTGCTCGCCGGGCGCATCCACTCCTACATCGACACCCAGATCACGCGGCTGGGCGGCGCCAACTTCCACGAGATTCCGATCAACGCACCGCTCGCCGCCCCCCACAACCACCAGCGCGACGGACTGCACCGCCAGGCCATCCCGCGCGGCCGTGTCGCCTACGAGCCCAACTCGCTCGGCGGCGGTTGCCCGTTCCAGGCCGGCGCTGCGGGCTTCGTCTCGTTCCCGCAGCCGCTGGAAGGCGACAAGCTGCGCGGCAAGCCAGAGAAGTTCGCCGACCACTACACCCAGGCCAGCCTGTTCTACGAGAGCCAGACCACCGTCGAGAAGGCGCACATCGCGGGCGGCTTCCGCTTCGAGCTGAGCAAGCTCACGGTGCCGGCGATCCGCGAGCGCATGGTGTCGTCGCTGGTCAACGTGTCCGAAGAACTCGCCGCCACTGTTGCCGCGGGGCTGGGCATCGCCGTGCCCAAGGCCATGCCGAAGGCACTGGCACATCCCACGGCACCCGAGGTCACCACGTCGGCCGCGCTGTCGTTGATGGCCCTGCCGGGCGACGGCGGCATCCGCACGCGCAGCGTCGCCATCCTGGTGGCCGATGGCGTGGACGGCAAGTCGGTGGCCACCGCGCAAGCGGCGCTGCGGGCCGCCGGTGCGCAGGTGCACCTGATCGCACCGCGCCTGGGGCCGGTGAAACCCGCCAGCGGCGAGCCGCTCGAAGCCACCGGCACGCTGGAGAATTCGCCACCCGTGCTGTTCGATGGCGTCGTGCTGCCCGACGGTGCCGCCGGTGTGAAGGCGCTCGCTGCGCTCATCGAAGTGATGGACTTCATCTCGAACCAGCACCGGCATGGCAAGACCCTGCTCGCGCTCGGGGCCTCGAAGGCGCTGATCGAACAGGCTGGCGTCTCACCGACGCTGGCGAGCGGCGAAGCCGATCCGGGCATCGTGATCGGTGCCGCCGCCAAGGCAGCCCCTGCGGTGGCGGACTTCATCACCGCGCTGGGCAGACACCGCCATCCCGAACGCGAAGCCGGCGCGCTGGCGCCCTGAGCGAAGCAACGGCTGTTGCCGTCACGGGGGCCTATCGTTGATCGAGAAAAGCGTGGACCGCTCGCAGCTCGATTTCAAAATCGGCCATCAGCGGATCGAGCACCGAGATGTGTGGCGCGGGGCGTGTGACGGCGGTGGCTTCGATGTCGGCGCAGATCTGCCCGAGGCGCACCGCGCCAATGGCCCGGGCGGTCGACTTCAGCTTGTGGGCGAGATCCGACATGGTCTGCACCTCACCGCGGGCGTGGGCCTGGGCCATCGCCAGCGCCGAGCCCGCCGTGCCCGTTCGAAAGGCCGCCAGCACGTCCTGCACCCCCTGCGGATCATCACCGAGCAGATCGGCCAGCACGCCGAGGTCGACCGGTGGCAATGCGGTGGATGTCACTTCGTCGGCCACGGCCCCACTCGGCCGCGTTGACGTGGGCTGCAGCCAGGCATCGATGGTCGACTTCAGCTGGGCCAGGCGAACCGGCTTGCTCAGGTAGACGTCCATGCCGGCCTGGTGGCAGCGCAGTTCTTCCTCGCGCAGGGCGTTCGCGGTCAGGGCGATGATGGGCAGGCGCGGACCAGCGCCCTCCTCGGCCCGCACCGCGGCGGCCAGCGTGTAGCCGTCCATGATCGGCATGTGCAGGTCGGTCAGCAGCAGGGCATGGCCCCCCTGGCGCCAGCAGGCCAGGGCCTCGGCGCCGTTGGCCACCATCTCGGAGCGGTAACCGAGCAGCGAAAGCTGCTGGGTCAGCACCCGCTGGTTGATCTCGTTGTCTTCGGCCACCAGGATCAGCGGTTTCGCTTCGTGGCGGCTCGCATCAGGCTGCGGCGCCGGATGCCGCGCGACCGGGGCGGCGTCCACCTCGGCGAGCGACTCGACCGGGGCTTCCGCCGGCTGGAGCCGGGCCGCCAGGGCCACGCTGTGCACGAATCTGGCGCGGTGCAGGCATTCACCGTACAGCCACACCGGGTCCGACGTTTGCCGGCGTGGCCGGCGCTGGCTGCCCCGCTCGATGACCACCAAAGCCAGCACCAGCTCGGGGCGCTCCGCCCCGACGGCACGACAGGCCGCGAGCATCGGGTCGCGGCCTTCGGTGGCGTCTTTGGCGTCGGCGAGGACGACGACGCACCGGCCCGGGTCGACACGGCGCAACCACGCCTGGGCCTGCGCCACGGTCTGCAGGCAGGTCGTGGCGGCTCCCGCATGGATCAGGTAGTCGGCCAGGTCGGCGGCCGGTCCGGCGGCAGCGCCGACCACCAGGCAGGGCAGCCCCTCCAGCGGCTGCGGCATCGGGGCGGGCTTCGTGCCGTTGTCGGCCGGCACCCGCACGATGGGCAGGCGCACCGTGAAGGTCGACCCCTCACCCGCCGCACTGCGCACCGTCACTTCGCCCCCCATCAGCGTCAACAGGCGGTGCGAAATGCTGAGCCCCAGCCCGGTGCCGCCGAAACGCCGGGTGGTGCTGGCGTCGGCCTGGGTGAACGGCGAGAACAGGCGTGCCTGGGTGTCGGGGTCCATGCCGATGCCGTTGTCGGACACCTCCAGCGCCAGCGTGTCTTCACCGGCCAGGCCGGCCACGCGCAGGGCGCGCAAGGACACCGAGCCGGGGCGCGACAGCCCGCGGCTGAACTTGATCGCGTTGCCGACCAGGTTCATCAGCACCTGGCGCAGCCGCGCGGCGTCGCCCAGCATGCCTGGGGGCAGGCGCGGGTCGGTGTACAGGTGAAGGCCGACACCCTGGTTCACGGCCAGCGGATACAGGGCATTGCTCACCCCCTCGGCAACCGCCGTCACGTCCATCGGCTCGTGATCGATGTCGAACTGGCCGGCTTCGATTTTCGAAAAGTCCAGCACGTCGTCAACGATGGCCATCAGCGCGTAGGCCGATTCGCGCGCGGTCTTCACCAGTTCGCGCTGTTCCGGGTCCAGCCGGCTCTCTTCCAGCACGTCAATCATGCCGACAACGCCGTTCATCGGCGTGCGGATCTCGTGACTCATCGTCGCGAGGAAAGCGGACTTGGCGCGGTTGGCCTGTTCGGCCAATTCGCGCGCCTGCTCCAGTTCCAGGGTGCGGTGGCGCACCCGTTCTTCGAGCCCGGCGTTCAGCTCAAGCAGCGCCTGTTCGCTGCGGCGGCGTTCGCTGATGTCGCGTATGACGGAGACGAAGTGCGTGAAGCCCTCGCCGGCCGTGGCCACCGGTGTGATGTCGATCTCGACGGCGTACTCCCGGCCATCCTTGGTGGTCCGCATCAGCTCGACGTGCACCGGCGCGAAACGGTCGACCGCGTCGCGGATACGCGCCAGCTCGACCGCGTCCGTCGAGGGGCCGTCGAGCAAGCCGGGGGACCGGCCGATCACCTCCTCCCGCGCGTAGCCGGTCAGGCGCACGAAGGCATCGTTGACGAACACGATGCGCCGGCCGTGCTGCAGTTCGGGTGCCGGCTCGGTGATGATGACGACGTCGTTCAACTGCGCCACGCTGGCTTCGAGCAGATTCAGCTGCTGACGCGCTGCGCGGGTGGCGGTGACGTCGCGGAAGTACACCGACAGCCCGTCGTCCGTAGGGTGGCAGTCGACGCCGAACCAGGCCTGCAACGCCGGGTAAAAGGCCTCGAAGGTGACCCCCGTTTCACCGTCCATCGCACGCTGGTAACAGCGTTCGAAGACCGTGCCCACCCCCTCGGTGTAAATCTCCCACAGCACGCGCCCGAGCATGGTGTCGCGCGCGCGCCCCCACAGGCGCTCGGCCTCGCGGTTGATGTAGGTGAAGCGCCAGTCGCGGTCGACGGTGAAAAAAGCGTCGCTGATGCTTTCGAGCGTGTTGCTCAGCCGTTGTGCCAGCTTCTGCGTTTCCAGTGCCGCCAGCTTGCGCTCGGTGATGTCCTGCAGCGCGCCCTGGATGCGCACGATGCGGCCCTCGGCGTCGCGCACCGCTTCGCCGATGGTGCGCACCCAGAAACGGCGTCCGGTGGCCGATACCTTCTCGGCTTCCAGATCGTAGGGCGTGCCGGACGCGATGCAGCGCTGAACGGCTGCCTGGACAGCGGCGCGGTGCTCGGGGACGAAGGCGGCCAGGCCCTGCTCCATCGAGGGCGAATAGCCGGCCGGTTCGTCGTGCAGGCCGGCAACCATGTCGGACCAGTGCAGGCGCCGCTGGGCGACGTCGAAGGTCCAGCCGCCGACCTTGGCGCTGCGGCCCGCCATGTCGAGCATCGCCTTGCTGTCGCGCAGCGCCTGCTCGGCCACCGCTTGCAGCAGTTCCGCACTGCGAATGGAGGCCTGCTCGGCCCGCAGCGCGGCGGCCACCGACGGGTTCCGGGCTGCGAGCAGCCGCTTGCTGCCAGCCCGGCTGGCCACGGTGTCGATCTCATCCGCTGTCAACGCCTGCAGCTGCTGCTCCACGTCGTGCAGGGTGTCGATGAGCGCCGCGATGCGCGCCTCGCGGCTGGGGTTGGCGTCGGAGGGCAACACCGGCATCACAGGACGCGACGTGGCAGGCTCAGGGCACGCGCCGGGTTCGCGGCATGGCCGGCGGTGGTGGCTGGAGAGAGCGGAGCGGTCATGGGATGGTTTGCAGGGAATCGAACGTGTCGGTCTGGCCGGGCATCTGGGATTCAGCGGTCAGCGTTGCAGGCCACGCAGGCTACACAGAAAACGCCGGAGTGTAGGTATACGCCGCCGATAGCCCCATACGCAGTCGTACCTATTGACCATGATCACCGCCCGGCGCTCCGGATGCGATGCGCACGCCAGCCGGGGCCAACACCCGATGCGGGTGGTGAAGCGGGTTGGCGGCGTGCACCCCTTGCGTGACGGACCGTTGCCTTCACTGTGGCGCGCACACCAGTCAGCGTCTGTGCGACACCACACCCACCCCGGGCCCTGGGGTGTGCGCAAGCGCACAGACCGGGGGCAACGGCGGGTGAATGATGCCCTTTCCAGCCTCGGATACCACCCACCAGGCGCCCTCGCCCACCATGAAAGGCCTGTTCCATGAACCGCCTCGCTGACCTGCCCGTTCCCCACCAACCGCCCGCCCTGGCGTCGCTCCCGGTCCAGTCGCCCGTGCCCGGGCCCTGGCCCGAACCTGAACCGTCTCTGCCGCCGGGGCAAGCGCCGTCACCCGACGGCGTGCCGCTGCCCCTGGAGCCGCTGGACATACCGCCTCAGATCCCACCCGAGATCCGCGAGCCGCACCAGCCCGGCGAACACCTCCCCCTCAACACCGACCCGGGCCTTTCACCCCCAACGCGTCACTGACGCACAGGAGCCAATCATGAATCCATCCACTTCTCCCCTGGAAAAGCCGGCACCGCTTGACGGCGACCTCGCCGAGCAGGCACGTCCCGGCCACGGCATTCCGTCGCAGGACCTGAACCCCGCAGCCCAGTCGTTGCTGGAACCCGAGGAAGCCCAGCGCGAGGCCAACTCGGTGCTGACGGGCGGCGGCGTGGTGGCCGGTGCGGCCGCCGGTGTGGCCATCGGCAGCGTGGTAGGTGGCCCCGTGGGTGCGGTGGTGGGTGGCACGGTGGGGGCCGTTGCGGGCGCCCTGGGTGGCGCCGCGGCCGGCTCCATGGTGACCCCGGAGGCTTCGAGCGCGGTCGATCAAGCGCAAGCGACTGCGGTCCGCGCGGGGGAACCGGTGACAACTGTTACGACAAACACCAACCTGGAGATGAACATGCAACGACTCAAAGACGTGATGAGCTACGACGTGCAGGTGATCAGCCCCGATGCAACGATCCGGGAGGCCGCAGCCCGGATGCGGGACCAGGGCTTCGGGATGCTGCCCGTGGGCGAGCACGACCGCATGATCGGCGCGGTGACCGACCGCGACATTGCCATGCGTGCCGTCGCCGAAGGCAAGGGCAGCGACACGCTGGTTCGCGACGTGATGTCGGAAGACGTGATCTGGTGCTACGACGACGACACCGTGGAGAAAGGCGCTGACATGATGTGCCGACGCCAGGTCCGGCGCCTGCCGGTGGTGAACCGCGAAAAGCGCCTGGTGGGCATCGTGTCGCTCGGCGACTTTGCCGTCGCAGCCGACGACATCCAGCCCACCGCTGACGCCCTGGTCGGCATCTCGCAGCCCTAGGCCCCCGGCCAGGGGCACGGGCACGGTCGGCCGATCCGGCTGACACGTGCCCAGACTCCAGGTGTTTTCATGTCTGTGTTCGACATCGTCACGGCCACCTTGCGTGCCGAGTTCTCCGATCTGCTGCAGGTTGAGCAGGTCACGCGCGTGACCGCGCGTCTGGCCGTGGCCCTGTTGCTGGGGGCGGTGATCGGCTGGGACCGCGAGCGCCGCGATGCCGATGCCGGTCTTCGCACCCACATGCTGGTTTCGCTGGGGGCCGCGCTCTTCGTGCTGGTTCCCGCAGAGGCGGGCATGGGTGCCGACGCACTGAGCCGCGTCGTCCAGGGCATCGTCTCCGGCATCGGATTTCTTGGCGCTGGCGCCGTGCTGAAGATGGGCAACGAAGGCCGCATCCACGGCCTGACCACGGCGGCCACCATCTGGGCCACGGCGGCGGTGGGCATGTCGGCCGGCCTGGGGCGCGAAGGCACCGCGCTGCTGGCCACCGCGTTCATCCTGCTGGTGCTGATCGGGCTCAGGCGCCTCGAAGTGCGCAAGGCGCACAAGACCTCCCGGTTGATCGCCTTGCCGAAGGTCGGCACCGATGACGCCATCGACACCGGGCGGAGGGTCGATCGGTATTGACCGTGACCTGCGGCTGCGCGGTGCAGGCGGTCAGCCCGGCCGCTGCGGAATGGCCGGGGCGACGGGCTTGGGCTGTCCACGTTGCGCAAACACCCAGGTGAACTCCGCACCGAGCAGGAAGACCTGCGCCGAGTAGTACACCCACAGCAGCAGCACCACCAGCGACGATGCGGCGCCGAACACCGAGGCCACCGCGCTGCGGCCGATGTACAGGCCGATCAGCGTCTTGCCGACCGTGAACAACAGGGCGGTGATGAGGGCGCCGATCCACACGTCGCGCCAGGCGACATGGGTCCTGGGCATCCACTTGTAGATCATCGCAAACACCGCGGTGATGAACGCCAGCGTCAACACAAAGTTGACGGCATCGGCCACGACCGCGAATTCGCCGAACCAGGGCGCCCACCATTTGCCCAGCGCGGCCATCAAGGCGCTGAGCACCAGCGAAACCAGGAGCAGGAAGCCGATGCCCAGGACCAGCCCGAGCGAGAGCAGGCGCACCCGGAAGAAGTCCCGCACACCATTGAAGTCGGGACGGGGCGGCACCTGCCAGATGCGGTCCATGGCGTTCTGCAGTTCGACAAACACGGTGGTGGCACCGACCAGCAGCGTGCCCAAGCCCACCAGCATGCCCACCAGACTGGCGGCGGGCTTGTCCAGGCTCTCGAGCACCAGGTCCAGGGTGGTGGCGCTGTCCTCGCCCACCATCAGGGAGATCTGCGCAAAGATCTCCGCCCGGGCAGCCGCTTCGCCAAAGAAAAACCCGGCGACCGAAATGACGATCAGCAGCAACGGCGCGATCGAGAAGAGCGTGTAGAAAGCGAGTGCCGCACCCATGCTGGGCGCGTAATCGTCGAGCCACGCGTTCACCGTCGAGCTGAGCAGCCGCCAGATCATCCGGGTTACAGATCAGTGCAGTGCGCTTGCGTCAAGAAACACCCGCGCGCGCAGGTCGCGCAGGCTCCGAGATCTCGGCCAGGGTGAATCCCGCCATTTCAGGGTCCGACCTGGCCGCCAGGTCGCCCAGCGAGAGCATGCCCACGAGCCGCTGTGCACCGTCCAGCACCGGCAGCCGACGGATCTGTGACGCCTGCATCTTCGCGATCACCTCCTCAAGCCCCTCATGTTCAAAAACACATTCCACCTGTTCCGTCATCAACTGACTGAGCAGGGTGGTGGCCATCGGCATCTCCAGCGCGACGCCGCGCACCACGATGTCGCGGTCGGTGATCACGCCCATCACGCGCGCGCCTTCAACGATCGGCAATGCGCCGACGTTCAGTGCCTCCATGGTCTTGGCAGCGAGCAACACCGTGTCCTGCGGCGACATGGACCGCACGTCTCGAGTCATCACGTCTTTGACTTGTTGCATGGCTGGCTTCCTGTCTGGATTGAACGTCGGACCGGGGCAGCAGGTGCTCAACAGTCCAAGCTGGTGAAACAGGTTCGTTGGTCACTCATGAAATTTTGCTCCTCCATTCGGAGTCACGCGGAGGCCGCGAGTGCAAATTGTTGAATGGCAGTCTTGTTGGCGTCGGTGCGATGGCACACAGAACCTGGGCACGGGGAGCCCTTCAGCCTTGGTGGCTCTGGGTCATGCGCTCGCAGTATTCGCGCATCTGCTCAGGCAGATCGTCCGGGCACAGGCCGCAGTGGCGGTTGCCGGGCACTGCATGGTCGATGAACTTGGGGTACGGCAGGTCGAGCCCGGACATGAGAGTCCTGAACTCTTCCAGCGTCCGGCCCTGCCCCAGGCGCGGATTGCGGCTCTTCTCCTGGCCGATCGTTGAAACGCGACGTTGCTCGTAGTCGTGCGCCGGATAGACCAGCACGTCATCGGGCAGGGCGAACAGCTTCCCGGTCACGCTCTTGTAGAGGGCTGTGGCGTCGCCGTTCTGGAAGTCGGTGCGGCCGCAGCCGTCGATCAGCAAGGCGTCGCCGCTGAACAGGCGGTCGCTGCCATGGTCGATGCACCGGTAGGCGAAGTGGCTGTCGGTGTGGCCGGGGGTGTGCAGCGGGTTCACGGTGATGCCACCGAGTTGCAGCGGTGTGCCCTCCTCGATGCCCACGTCGACACAGGGCAGACCGTCCATCGCGGGCGCGGCGATCCGGCTGCCGACGCGCTGCTTCAGCTGCAGCGCCGCGGTGATGTGATCGGCGTGGATGTGGGTGTCGAGCGTCAGCGCCAGCGTGAGCCGCAGCGACTGCAACACCTGCAAGTCGCGGTCGATGGCGTTGACCACCGGGTCGATCAGCATCGCCTGCCCGGTGGTCTCGCAGGCCAGCAGGTAGGTGTAGGTGCTCGACACGGGTTCGAAGAGTTGCCTGAAGATCATGGTCGGCTTTCCTTCAACGGCTTGAAAGGCTTGGGCGGGCCGCTGGCGCCGAGCACTTTGCCCGCCACCTCGCGACCGTACATCGAATCCCCGGTGGCGTGGAACGCCTGCTGTGTGCCCTGCACGCTGCCGGTGTAGCGCGGGTCCTGCGGGCGCTCGTGACTGTTCATGTACAGCGCCACGTCCCACGCCTGTTGCTCGGTCAGCGTGCCGGGCAGGCCCAGCGGCATGTTGGCTTTGACGAAAGCGGCCGCGTTGCTGATGCGCCCCATGCCGGCACCCCAGTTGAACGAGTCCGGCCCCCAGAGCGCCGGGAACACCGCGTAGCCGTCCTGTGTGCGCTGCCCTGCGCCATCGGCGCCGTGGCAGAGCACGCAGTTCCCGGCGTAGACCTTTTCGCCGCGGGCGAAGTCGGCCTTTTGTGCCGGCGGGGCGAGCGCCGGGTAGCCGCGGCCCGCAATCTTCGGGTCGATGGTTGCGCCTGAGGCGAGCCAGTACGCGTAGCTCTCCAGCGCCACCAGCTCGGGCGCGCCGAGCGGCGGTGCCCGTCCGTTCATGCTGTACTCGAAACAGCCTTGCAACCGTTGCTGGAACGTGGTGACGCTTTTGGTCTTGCTGCGGTAGGCGGGGTAGCTCACGAACGCGGCCCACAGCGGTGACGAATCCGCCAGACGCCCGGCGTCGAGGTGGCAACTGACGCAGCGCAGGCTGTTGCCGACATACGCACGCGCGGCGCGGGGCGTATCGATGAAGATTTCGCGGCCGCGACGGATCACGTCACCGAACTCGCCCGCCGGTATCTCGGACTCCAGCGGCGGCTGGAACACCACGTCCGCGCCGGCCGTGGCTGCCGGCGCCGTGAGTTCGGCTCGCGGTGGATCCCCCACCAGGTCATTCGATGCTCGCGGCGCGGGTGCGGCCACGCCGGGCCGGGCGCTTTCCCGCTTGGTGGCCCATCGTTCGCTGTAGGCCTGCATGCCGAAGTAGTGAAACACCCCGCCCGCATAGAGGCCGACGCCGATCAGCAGCACCGCCAGTGCGCCGCCGACGTAGAGCCGTTGACGCGCCGTGATCATCGCGCGGCCCTCGATGGCAGCGAAGCATAGTGATCGGCCACGGCGCGCACTTCGGCCTCGGACAGCTTCCTGGCGACGTCGGCCATCAGGCCCATCGGGCCGGGCGGTCGTGCGCCGGTTTTCCATGCCGTCAACTGGTTGGCGAGATAGGTCGCGCTCTGCCCCACCAAGGCCGGGAAGTCCGGGCCCACGCCGCGCCCCCCCGGGCCGTGGCATTGCTCGCAAGCGGGCAATTTGTCGGCCCAGCGGCCGCGGATGGCCAGGGTGGCGCCGACCGAAGCAGGCGTCGGCGCTGCCGCAGTGGCTTGCGGGGAAGCAGTGGGCGGGGCTCCGGCCGGTGCAGCGGGGGCGGGCAACGCGGCGTAATACGCAGACACCTCAGCCCCATCGGCAAGCGACAGGGCCTTGGCGATCGGCATCATCACGTCGTTGACGCGCGTGCCGTCCGCGAAGGCGGCGAGCTGGCGTTGCAGGTAGGTCGCGCCCAGACCCGCCAGGCGGGGAAAACCGGCTTGCGCAACGCCCTCGCCGGCAGCGCCATGGCAGGTCTGGCAGGCCGGTGCGGCCCCAAGGCCCGTTTTGGCGATCGCCGCGCCGTCGGCATGACAGCTGACGCTCAGCATCAGGCCCAGGCCGAGTCCGAGAATCCACCTACCTGCGTTCATGTTCGGACTCCTTGGGCAACTTTCGCCCGCTTGGCGTGATGCATCGACCGTTGCGACAGTGCGGATTTCATGGGTGTGGGTCGGGAAGTGCCATGCCCATCGCATGGGCAGCGCACTGAACGGTAGTGTCCCGAGGAAGGCGAGTCTGTGGGGTGGCGCACACAACCGTGGTTGTCATGGGCATGGCGAGGGGGCCGGTTCGTCGCGGCACAGCTGGCGCCCTGAAGGGTCCGCCCGGTCAGACCGCCACCACGCTGCCGCGCCGGCTGCCGCGCACCTGGGTGCCGCGCGCGAACAGCTGCTGCAAGGACTGGATCGCATCGACCTCGATCTTCTGCCGGTTGCTGCCGTACTTCATGGGTACGCCCTGCTCGCCCAGCATCGCTGGCGCGGTAGATGCGGCCCGGCTGGACCGGCACACCGTCGACCAGCAGGTCTTCAATGCGATGGCCTTTCGGGTTCTCCATCTTGAAGTACATGTTCAGCCCGCGGCAGCGTTTGACGAAGCCGCCCATCTGGCGATACGGGTCGGGCGAGTAGGTGCGCTCCAGGTTGGCTTCGAGCATCGCGCGCAACTCGTCGCCGCTGAGTTCGACGGTGGAGATCGGCGGATGGGTGGGCACGATGTTCCACAGGTGCTCCATCGTCACATCGCCGGGCAGGATCGGTGCACCGTAGCGCCAGCCGTTGGAGAACGCCAGTCGCGTGCCCGCCGCGGCAGCGATGGCGTCGAGCAGCACATTGTCCATCGACGCTTCGAGCGAGGTCGCACGGTCGAGCGGTCTGTGCACCCGCCCGACCACCTGGTCGAGGAAATCGCGGTGTGGGGCGACGATCTCCGCCACCCGATGGGTCATCTCGGCGTCGGGTTCGATCTGTTCATCGACGCAGATCAGTTGATGTCGCACATCGATGACCTGGCCACCCTCCACCGTGAGGTCCAGCCGGCCGACGAACGAACCGTGGCAGCCCGACTGGATGATCGGCGTGCGGCCCACCCAGACCGGGCGGTAGAGCCGGTTGTGGGTGTGGCCGCTGATCAGTGCGTCGATGCCTGGCACCTCGGCGGCGAGCTGGGCGTCCTGTGCGAAGCCGAGGTGCGACAGCACCACCACCAGATCCACCTTGTCGACGCTGCGCAGCCTGTCGATGTGGCCCGGGAGCTCGGTGTTGCCCAGCGTGAAGCGCACCCCTTCGGAGAAGCTCGGCGGCATGCCCTTGTCGACGATGTTCGACGCGATACCGATGATGCCGATGCGCAAGCCAGCGCGCTCGATCACGCAGCTCGGATCGAAGACGGGCTGGCCAGACACCTTGTCGTAGATGTTGATCGCCAGCGCCGGATAGGTCAGCCCGGCAGCGAGCTTTCGCACCTGCGCAGGCCCGTAGGCGAACTCCCAGTGCAGTGTCATCGCGTCGAATTCGAGCGCGTTCATCAGCGGCAGCATGGCCTCGCCCCGGGACTGACCGGCGACGAAGGTGCCGTGGAAGGTGTCGCCGTTGTCCAGCGCCAGCACGGCACCCGGGCACTCAGTGCGAACCTGCTTGAAGATGCTGGCGATGCGCGCCAGGCCACCGCAGGTGCGGTAGTTGAATTGGCCCCGGCCGCGAAAGACCTCGGGGTGGGGTTCCAGGTAACCGTGCAGGTCGTTGATCTGCAGGATGCTCAGGTGGCGCTGGCTCATGGAAGTCTTTCGAAGGGCACGGTGGCTTCACCGCAGCATGGGTCAAATGGCCGCCGACATCTGTGCGGTGGCGAACCCCGTGAAGCGCGGAGAACCAGCCGGTGGCCCGGTGCTCAGCGCGGCCCGAAGATGCCGGCCAGGTCGGACTCCGGCGCGCCCTGGCGCATCTGCACGCTGCCCTTGCTGTCCTTCCACGCCAGCGCCGGGGTCGCTTGCAGGCCGTAGGTTGACATCAGGGCCGCGTTCGCATCCAGCTGAGAAGCCAAAGCGGCAGGAATGACCGCCAGCGGTTTCAGGCTGTCGTCACCGAGGGGCTTGGGTCGCCCGCTGGCCAGGGTCTTCGCATTCGATGCGACGTGCGCACGTTCATGTGCATCCAGCGCGGCAGCCGGCTGCCTGGCCCCCAGCAAAGCGGCCGCCTTGCCGGCGCTGGTCGGCGTCAGGATGCCGACCATGACGTGACGCAACTGCACCTTGCCCGCATCGACCCACGGTCGTGCGTCGGCCCACAGCTTGTTGCAGTAGGGGCAGTTGGGATCGGTGAAGACATACACCGTTTTCGGCGCATCTTCGCGGCCGTCGGCGATCCAGTGGCTCTTGGCGAGCTGGCCCCAGATCGACTCGGCCATCGGCTGGGCAACCACCTTGTCCAGAGCGGTCGTGGTGAGATTCCTGCCGGTGGCGTCAAACAGCGATCCCGCGATCACGTGCTTGCCGTCGGGCGTCAGGTACAGGGCGATCGGCTCGGTGCCCGCGTGGGCGGCGTAGGCGGTCATCCCGCCCGGGCTCGGGAAGGTTCCGACGATGCTCAGCCCCTGTTTCTGCAGGGCCTGGAGGGGTGCGGGAAGCGGCGTGGCTGCGAGGGCCTGTGAGGCAGCAGCCGATGCGAGGGCTATCAGCACGACCACGGTCGGGGTCACGATGACGGATGGCCGGCGTTGCACGGCGGAAGGGGTGTCCAGATGGTTCATGGCGTGGCGGGTTGTTGTTACGGGAGTGAGGCGGCGCGAAGACTGGTCAGGCGCTGGGTGAGCGTGGCTTGTGACAACTCTCCGATGCGGGTATCGGCCAGCCTTCCTTGCGCATCGAAGAACAGGGTGGTCGGCAAGGCGCGGTGGCCCAGCGCCGCGCCGGTTTGATGCTGCGGATCGACCAGCACATGGCGCAGCACCAGGCTGTGTCGGTCCAGGAAGGCGGCAATCGTGCGGGGCTCTTCGCCCTGGTTGACGAAGACGATGTTCACGTCCGGGTTGGACGCCTGTGCTTGCTGCATCACCGGCATCTCGCGCTGGCAAGGCGGGCACCAGGTGGCCCACAGGTTGACCACGGTGGGCTTGCCAGCGAAGCTGGCGAGCGCCACGGGCCGGCCGTCCAGCGAACGCAGGGTCAGTGGCGGCAAGGGCGCTGCCGAGGACGCCATCAGGAACGTTACGACGCCACCAAGCAACAGCACCATGCCAGTGGTCAAAACAGCGGCGATCACGGGTTTTCGCAGGTCGGTCTGTCGGAACGCCCGTTGCAGTCCGAACAGCAAGGCCACCACAAGGCCCGCTGCCGGCTCCCAGCCACCGTCGCGGACGTCGAGGATGCTCAGCGGGAGCTCCAGATACTGTTCGCGCCATTGCCAGACGAAGGCGAGTCGCGCCGCGACCAGGCCGACGAGCAGCATGTGCGTCAGCGTCGGCTCGACCTCGGTGCCCGCGGACCGCGCCAGCCGCCGCGCGACGAATCCGCCGAGGGTGATGGCAAGCAAGGTCAGCAGCAGCGAATATGGCAACGACAGCGGACCGATCTGCAGGGCCTGGTTCATGTCGGTTCCTCCATGCCGGGCGTTCTTGAAGGCGGCTGTCGCTGCAGGAACTGTTCGACGGTGAACTCACCGACCAGGCGGGCGTCGCGCCGCTCGCGCCCGGCGTCATCGAACAGCATCACGGTCGGCGGGCCGATCACCTGGTGGGCGCGCATCAGTTCCCGCTGGCGCGCGTCGTTGGCGGTCACGTCGGCACGCAGCAGCAGCACGCCGGCCAGCGAGCGCTGCACGCGGGGATCGCCGAAGACATCCTTCTCGATGGCCTTGCAGGAAACGCACCAGTCGGCATAGAAGTCCACGAGGGTGGGTTGCCCCGCGGCCCGCGCGGCCGCGAGCCGGTCCTGGAGTTCGGATTCGCTGGCGATCGCTTCGAACCGCAAGCCCGTCGTCGCTTGCTCAATGCCTTTGGCCGACGCTGCGGCGAACGTCAGCGGCCGCCAGGGATCCCCGGCGCCGCCTGCCGCGCCAAGCACCATCGCGCTGCCCCAGAGGCCGGCCAGAACCGCGAGCGTGCGGGTCGCGAGTCGCAGCGGCGACCCGCTGGCAGCGACGGTCGAGGCGCTGCGCGAAGCCGCATGAACCAGTGTCACCGCGACCGCCAGCAGCAGCGCACCCCACATCAGCAAGGCGGCCGGTTCCGGCACCACGCGTTCGAACATCCACACCGCCGTGCCCAGCAGCAGGAAGCCCAGCGCGCCCTTCACGCGGTCCATCCAGGGCCCCGGCTTCGGCAGGAAGCGCGAACCCAGCGTACCCGCGATCACCAGCGGCGCGCCCATCCCCAGGCCCAATGCCGCCAGCAACAACGCGCCCTGGACCACGTTGCCGCTCTGGGCGATGTAGAGCAGCGCACCCGCCAGCGGCGCAGTCATGCAAGGCCCGACGAGCAGTGCCGACAGCACGCCCATGGCCGCCGCGCCGGTCAGCGATCCGCCTCGCAGGCAGCGGCTCGCGCCATCGAGCCTGTCGCGCAGACGGGCCGGCAACTGCAAGGTGAAGACGCCGAACATGCCGAGGGCGAGCACCACGTAGACGCCGCCCAGAACGAGCACCGTCCAGCGGTTCTGCAGCATCGCCTGCAGGTTCGCACCCGCGAGCGCAGCCGCCACGCCCAGGGTCGAATAGGTCGCCGCCATCGGCAGCACGAACGCCATCGACAGCGCGAACGCGCGCCGCGGGGGCGCCTGGCTGCCCACCACGATGCCGGAGACGATGGGCAACATCGGCAGCACACAGGGCGTGAACGCGAGCGCGATGCCGAGCAGGAAGAAGAGCGGCAAGGTCCAGCCGAGCGAGCGTTCGCCGAGCCACTGCGTGATCTGGGTGTCGCTGCCAGAAACGCTGTTCCACAGGCTGGTGGCGCCTGGCTCTTGCGGCCGTGCCGACGGATCAGCGGGTGGTGGGGTGGTGACCAACGACAGGCTGGCGACCTGGATCGTCTCCGTCTGCGGCGGATAACACAGACCCGCGTCGGCGCAGCCTTGCCAGGTCACGTCGAGTGCGGGGGCACCGGCATGCGCCACCTTCACCGTGACTGCGTCGTGGTAGACCTCCATCTCGCCGAAGTTGGGGTCGTCCTTGCGGACACCTGGCGGGCGTTCGGTTTCCACGGCGCTCCCGGACGGGGATGCCGTGACCGCCATGCGGTCGCGGTACAGGTAGTAGCCCGGCGCAATGGACCAGGTCAGCTGCAGCCCGCCAGCGTCGGACTTCGTGGCCGCCAGTCGAAAGGCCTGCTCGGGCTGCAGGAACTCTTCGGCGGCGTGAGCCGGCGCGGCCACGCCCCACAGCAACACCAGGGCGGCGAGCGCAGCGCGCAGGCTGTTTCGAAAGCGATCGGGGAGGTCGGGCATGGGCTGGGGTCGGAGCGTGACGGGGTGTCACCGGAGGGCCATCCTTGAATACCGCGATTAAGGCGGCGTTAACGACCCTCCTGGTCTGTCACCACCCGCTCTTCGCACCCCCAGCCACCATAATCGCGCCATGGATTTCATCGGCCCCTGCGGAAACAGCCGTGCACGTCTTGCTGATTGAAGACGACCGTCTCGTTGCCAGTGGCATCGTCGCCGGGCTGCGCCTGCTCGGCGTGACCGTGGATCACGTCGACACCGCCGCGAAGGCGCGTGCGGCGCTCGGCACGTCGCACTTCGATGTCTGTGTGCTCGACCTGGGCCTGCCCGACGAAGACGGCATGGCGGTGCTCGCGCGCTGGCGCGCCCAGGGGCAGGCGATCCCGGTGCTCGTGCTGACGGCGCGCGATGCGCTCGAACACCGCGTCGCGGGCCTGCGGGCCGGTGCCGACGACTACCTGCTCAAGCCCTTCGAGCTCGACGAACTGGTGGCCCGGCTGCACGCGCTGGTGCGCCGCGCCATCGGCCGCAGCAGCGACCTCGTCGAACACGGCAGCCTCTCTTTCAGCGCTTCCAGCGCCGAGGTTCGGCTGCATGGTGTGCGGGTCGAGCTGTCGCGGCGCGAGCTGGCGTTGTTGCGCGCGCTGCTGCAGAACCCTGGCCGCATCCTGAGCCTGGAGCAACTCCAGGCCAGCCTCTACGGCTTCGATACCGACGTGGAGAGCAACGCCGTGAACGTGCACATCCACCACCTGCGCCGCAAGCTCGGTCCCACCATTGTCGAAACGGTGCGCGGCCTGGGCTACCGGCTGGGCGAGGCGGCCGCTGGCGAGGCCCCGCGGTGACGCTGCGCCTGCGCCTGGTCGCCATCATCGGCTTGTCACTGACGCTGCTGTGGAGCGTCGTCGCGGTGTGGATGTTCATGGATGTGCGTGAGCAGCTGCGCAGCGCCCTGGACGAGCGGCTGGCGGCCTCGGCGCGCATGGTGGCCGGCCTGGTCGCGCGCCTCCCAGCGGAGCGCCTGCAGGTCAGCGGCCCCCCGGTGTTGCCGCTCGATGTGATCGCGCGCGACGGCCTGGCGTGCGAGGTCAGCCTGGTTCGCGGCGAGGTGGCGGTCCAGCCGATCGCGCGCACCGCCACCAGCCCCGGCCTTGAAGGTGCGTCGCTGGGCTACAGCACCTCTGTCTACGGCGGCAAACCCTGGCGCACCTACGTGCTGCAAGTCGGCGAGGTGCGCATTGCCACCGCCGACCGCACGGATGCGCGCGAAGACCTGCTGCGCGAGATTGCGCTCTCCGCAGCGGTACCGTTCGCCGTGGCGATGGCGGGCAGCCTGGTGCTGCTGTGGATCGGTGTCGGGCGGGGCCTCGCACCGATCGAACGGGTGCGCAGGGTGCTGCTGGACCGGCGCGCGGATGCCGAAGCGCCGTTGCCCGCCATCGATGCGCCGCCCGAACTGCAGCCACTGATCGACACCATCGCCCACCTGCTGGTGCGCGTGCAGGACGCGATCGAACGCGAGCGGCGCTTCACCGACGACGCCGCGCACGAGCTGCGAACACCGCTGACCGCCATCAAGACGCATCTGCAGGTGTTGCGCCTGGCGTGCGGCGAATCGGGTCTGCATGGCGACGCGGGCGAGGCGCTGGCGAACGCGCAGGAGGGTGTCGCGCGGCTGCACCGCACGCTCGAACAGCTGTTGTTGCTGGCCCGGCTCGAAGGCGCGGCAATCCCCGAGTCGCCACAGCGGGTCGATGTGATGCATGCAGCGCGGCAGGCGATCGACGATGCGTCGGCCGGCGTCGCGCAGGGCGTTGCATCCAGCGGACCGCGCGTCGAGTTGCAGGCAGCATCATCGGCCGCATCGCTCGCGGTGCCCGAGGCCTTGCTGGTCTCTGCTTTGCGCAACCTGCTCGACAACGCCCTGCGCCATTCACCCAGGCCCGGCTCGGTCGCGCTGCGGATCGAGGGGCTACCAGGTCAGGTGGCGTTCTGCGTGCTCGACGAAGGACCGGGCATGACCGCTGCCGAACTGGCACAAGCGGCGCAGCGGTTCTGGCGACGCGGCATCGGCGGTGCGGATGGCAATACCGGCAGCGGCCTGGGCCTTTCCATCGTCGACGCCATCGCGACGCGCTATGGCGGCGAGTTGCACCTGGCGCCGCGCGCGGTTGCGGGCATGGAAGCCCGGTTGTGTTTTCCGGCCGAACGGTGTGAGCGGCCCTGAACCTGAGCAACTGCCGACGAAGCGCATTCCGAGGACGGACTCACACCCTCCAGTGCATACGATGACTCAAAACCGGGCCTGGCCCGATTCCTCCAGCCGCACGGCAGGCTCTGTCTGCGCCAGCGTCATCCACACATGAAACGGCAGGCGCTCGATGGCGCGGCGCGGGGCTTCGCGGGCAATGCTGAGCTCGCCGTCGCGCGCGTACATCACACCGCATTCGGGCGGCACCTCTTCGGGCTGTGCAATGGGCCGGCCCCTGGCGTCGTGCCCGAGCACGTACCAGCAGGCGCTGGCCATGCCCAGGTACGCGGCGCGCTTGGCGGGCTTCTTCAGGTCGCCCAGCAGGTCGGCGCGGCTGACCTTGATCTCGTGCACCACCGGCTCCAGGTAGGCCTCGACGGAGCTGCGGCGGATGGAAAACACGTCGGGGCTGGCCATGCACCAGGCGTGTTGTGGCTCGTTGGGGTGGGTGGTTGCTTCGGATTCAAAAACCGCCAGCTGCGCCGCCCAGCCGGGCGCGGGCTCCGCCGCCATGGGCGCTGCGACTTCGCCCAGCAGCAGCGCGCGCGGCAGCGGCACGCGCAGCATCAATCCGCGCCAGGCCAGGCGGCCCGCGCGCGTCATGGCCACCGCGACCTGCTCGACCAGGGCCTCATGGGGCGTGCGCGCGGCCTTGTTGCTGGCGAACACGCGCGCCAGCGTCTGGATGCCGGCATCGGTCACGCGCAGGGTTTCATGGCCGTCGGCGGACACCCGGCGCTCCAGCAGGCCGGCCGCCAGCAACTCGACCTCGACCATGTCGGCGCAGGGCCAGCCGGCCGAGCGGTAGATGTCGCGCAGGCGCCGGTGGTGCTGGCGGTTGAGCGGGGGCGGTTCGGGGGAAAAGGCGGACTCCATGAACTGACTATATATCCAGTACCATGCCCCTCACAAGATGAGCCCGACCGAGAACACCGCCACGCCCCGACTGGTTGACGAAGCCGCCGCCGACGCCCCGCTGGGCGCCGTGGCGGTGCGCACGCTGTGCGATTTCGCGGCGCGCCGCGGCGACCTGGATCTGCGCTTCACGCCCTCGCCTTCCGGCAGCGAAGGCGTGGCCGGCCATGGCGAGGTGACGGCGCGGCGCGGCGCGGGTTACCAGCGCGAGGTGCCGCTGGCCAGCCAGTGGCGCGGCCTGCGTGTGCAGGGCCGGGCGGACGGCTGGGACGCCAGCGTGATGCGCCTGGAAGAGATCAAGACCCACCGCGGCGACGCCGCGCTGATCGCGGACAACGCGCGCGCCCTGCACTGGGCGCAGGCCTGGGTCTACGGCTGGATGTTGTGCGAACAGCTCGGGCTGGAGCGCATCGAGCTGGTGCTGGTGTACTTCAACATCGACACCGGCCAGGAAACGCCGCTGTCGGAAACCCAGAGCGCCAGCGCCCTGCGCGCGCATTTCGAAGACCTGTGCGAACGCTACAGCGGTTGGGCCCGGCAGGAGCGCGCTCACCGCGCCGCGCGCGACACCGCACTGCGCGTCTTGGCCTTCCCCTTCCCCGAATTCCGCGCCGGCCAGCGGGTGCTGGCCGAGGCCGTCTACCGCGCCCACGCGGCGTGGCGTGTGCTCATGGCGCAGGCGCCCACCGGCATCGGCAAGACGGCGGCCACGCTGTTCGCCGCGCTCAAGGCCGCGCCTGCGCAAGGGCTGGACAAGCTCTTCTACCTGACCGCGCGCACCACCGGCCGCCAGCTCGCGCTGGACGCGCTGGCGCGGCTCGGCGCCGCCGGCCACCCGCCCGCGCGCCCGGTGCTGCCGCTGCGCGTGCTCGAACGCGTGGCGCGCGACAAGGCCTGCGAGCACCCGGACAAGGCCTGCCACGGCGAGTCCTGCCCGCTCGCGCGCGGCTTCTACGACCGCCTGCCCGCGGCCCGCGCCGCCGCGGCGCAGGCCGGCTGGCTGGACAAAGCCGCGCTGCGCGAACTCGCCCTCGAACACAGCGTGTGCCCCTACTACCTGGGGCAGGAGATGCTGCGCTGGAGCGATGTGGCGGTGGGCGACGTGAACCACTTCTTCGACATCGGCGCCCACTGGCACGGCCTCACGCTCGAACACGGCTGGCAGAGCGCGCTGCTGGTGGACGAGGCGCACAACCTGATCGAACGCGCCCGCGCCATGTACAGCGCCCAGCTCGACCCTGCCCCCTTCCAGGCGCTGCGCCGCAGCGCGCCGGCCGCGCTGAAAACGGGCCTCGACCGGCTGCACCGCCAGTGGAACGCGCTGGCGCGGGAACAGACGGGCGACCACACCGTGCTGCCTGAACCCCCAGGCGCATTCAACGCCGCACTGCAGCAGCTCTGCGGCGAGATCGGCGACCACCTGGCGTTGCACCCGCAAGACGCCGCGGGTGGCCCGCTGCAGACCTGGTTCTTCGATGCGCTGCATTTCCAGCGCGTGGCCGAGCTGCACGGCGACCACAGCCTCTGCGACCTCACCCGCACGCCCCACCCTGCCCCGGGCACGCGCGTGGCACAGCCGCTGATCAGCCTGCGCAACCTCGTGCCCGGCCCGCTGCTGCAGGACCGCTGGAGCGCCGTGCGCAGCGCCACGCTGTTCTCGGCCACGCTCGCGCCCATGGACTACGTGGCCGACCTGCTGGGCCTGCCGGCCGACACCCTGCGCGTGGACGTGCCCTCACCGTTTGCCGGCGAACAGCTCGCGGTGCGCGTGGCGCCACACATCTCCACCCGCTGGACCGACCGGCTGGCTTCGCTCACGCCCATGGCCGACACCATGGCGGCGCAGTTCGCGGCCGAGCCCGGCAACTACCTCGCGTTTTTCAGCAGCTTCGACTACCTGGCGCAGGCGCTCGACCGGCTGCAGCAGCGCCACCCGTCCATTCCGGTCTGGGCACAGTCGCGCGGCATGGGCGAGCCCGAGCGCGAGGCTTTCATCGCCCGCTTCACCGACAGCGGCCAGGGCATCGGTTTTGCGGTGCTCGGCGGCGCGTTCGGCGAGGGCATCGACCTGCCCGGGCGCCGGCTTATCGGCGCCTTCATCGCCACGCTGGGCCTGCCGCAGGTGAACCCGGTGAACGAACAGCTCAAGGCCCGGCTGCAGGCGAAGTTTGGCCGCGGCTACGACTACACCTACCTGTTCCCCGGCGTGCAGAAGGTGGTGCAGGCTGCAGGCCGCGTGATCCGCAGCGAGCAGGACCACGGCACGGTCTGGCTGCTCGACGACCGCTACGCCCGCGCCGAGGTGCGGCGGCTGCTGCCGGCGTGGTGGGTGATCGACCGTCGACCCCTGGGGTGAGCCAGCGCAGAACCTTCGTCGTGCAGCGGGGCAAGCTCGCGGCCGCGTCCTGCTGGGCGAAGAAGTTCGGACCGCTGCCTTGAACGCACGCTGTGGTGGTTTCGCTCAGGCGGCCAGCGCCGCCTTCACAATGCTCGCCGCATCGACCTGAAAGTACGCGCGCAAGGCCGCACGCGTGTCGCTGCGGCCAAAGCCGTCGGTGCCCAGCGTGTGAAAGCGCCGGCCCGCTGGCATGAAAGCGCGCACGCTCTCCGGTACGGCGCGCACATAGTCGGTGGCGGCCACGATGGGGCCGGCGCTATCGGCCAGCAGTTGTGTCAGGTAGGCACCGCCCCGATTGGCCCGGGTGGCCTCTTTGGCTTCCTGCGCCATCCCGTCGCGCGCCAGCTCGCTCCAGCTGGTGACGCTGAACACGTCTACACCGATGCCCTGCGCGGCCAGTTGCTGCGCGGCTTTGACGACCTCGGTGAAGATCGCGCCCGAGCCCAGCAGGGTGACGCGTTGTGCGGCGTCCGCTGGCCCGAGGCGGCCGAAGTGGTAGCCGCCCTTCAGCACACCCTCGGCCACGCCCTCGGGCAGGTCGGGGTTGGCGTAGTTCTCGTTCATGAGCGTGACGTAATAGAACACGTCCTTCTGCTCCACCAGCATCTCGCGCATGCCCGCATCAATGATCACGGCCAGCTCGCCGGCGAACGCCGGGTCGTAGGCCTTGCAGTTGGGAATGGTCGCGGCCACCAGGTGGCTGCTGCCATCCTGGTGTTGCAGGCCTTCGCCGCCGAGTGTGGTGCGGCCCGAGGTGGCGCCCAGCAGGAAGCCGCGCGAGCGCTGGTCGGCCGCGGCCCAGATGGCGTCGCCCACGCGCTGGAAACCGAACATGGAGTAGTAGATGTAGAACGGCAGCATGGCGAGACCGTGCACGCTGTAGCTGGTGGCCGCGGCCGTCCAGCTCGCCAGCGCGCCGGCTTCGCTGATGCCCTCTTCCAGAATCTGGCCTTCGAGCGCTTCGCGGTACGAGAGCACCGAGCCGATGTCTTCCGGCGCGTAGCGCTGGCCGACACTGCTGTAAATGCCAACCTGTTTGAACAGGTTGGCCATGCCGAAGGTGCGCGCCTCGTCGGCCACGATGGGCACGATGCGGGGCCCAAGCGCCGGATCTTTCAGCAGGGTGCCGAGCATGCGCACGAAGGCCATGGTGGTGCTCATCTCCTTGCCGTCGGCCTTCAGCGCAAAGCTGGCGTAGGCGTCGATGGCGGGCACCGGCACCACGGCGCAGGTGGTCTCGCGCCGTGGCATGGCGCCGCCGAGCGCCGCGCGGTGCTCGCGCAGGTAGCGCATCTCGGCGCTGTCGTCGGCGGGCTTGAAGAAGGCCAGGCCCTTGGTCTGCTCGTCGGTCAGCGGCAGGTTAAAGCGGTTGCGGAATTGAATCAGGTCGGTTTCGTCGAATTTCTTCTGGCTGTGCGTGGTCATCTTGCCCTGGCCGGCCGCGCCCATGCCGTAGCCCTTCTTGGTCTGCGCCAGGATCACCGTGGGCTGGCCGGTGTGGGCCGCAGCGGCGGCGTAGGCGGCGTGTATCTTCACCAGGTCGTGGCCACCGCGCTTCAGGCGGTCGATCTGCTCGTCGGTCATGCCCTGGGCCAGCGCCGCCAGCTCGGTGTTCTGGCCGAAGAAGTTGTCGCGGTTGAAGCGGCCGTCCTTGGCGGCGAAGGTCTGCATCTGGCCGTCCACCGTGTTGGCAAAGGCGCGCACCAGGGCGCCGGTGGTGTCGCGGGCGAACAGGCCGTCCCAGTCGCTGCCCCACACCAGCTTGATCACGTTCCAGCCCGCGCCGGCGAAGAGTTTTTCCAGCTCGTCGATGATGCGGCCGTTGCCGCGCACCGGGCCGTCCAGCCGCTGCAGGTTGCAGTTGACCACCCAGACCAGGTTGTCCAGCTTTTCGCGCGCGGCCAGCGTGAGCGCGCTCATGCTCTCGGGCTCGTCCATCTCGCCGTCACCAAACACGCCCCACACCTTTCTGCCTTCACAGTTCAGCAACTGCCGGTGCGTGAGGTAGCGCATGAAGCGCGCGTGGTAGATCGAGCTGATGGGGCCGATGCCCATGGAGCCGGTGGGGAACTGCCAGAAGTCGGGCATCAGCCAGGGGTGCGGGTAGCTGGAGAGGCCACGCGCGCCACTGGCCGGCGCGGTGATTTCCTGGCGGTAGTGCAGCAGATCGGCCTCGCTCAGGCGGCCTTCGAGGAAGGCGCGGGCGTAGACGCCGGGTGCGCTGTGTGGCTGGAAGAACACCAGATCCCCCTGGCGCCCGGCGCGGAAGAAATGGTTGAACCCGGTCTCGAACAGGTCGGCCGCGCTAGCGTAGCTGGCGATGTGCCCGCCCAGTTCGCCATAGGCCTGGTTGGCCCGCACCACCATGGCCAGCGCGTTCCAGCGCATCAGCGAGGCCAGACGCTCTTCCACCGCGAGGTCGCCGGGGAAGGCGGGCTGGTCTTCGACCCCGATGGTGTTGATATAGGGCGTGTTCAGCTCGGGCTGCCAGCCGATGCGCTGGCTGCGCGCCAGGCGGGCCAGCTCGTCGAGGATCTGGCGCACGCGCGCCGGGCCTTCGGTGGCGGCCAGCGACAGCAGGGCGTCGCGCCACTCCTGGGTTTCGTCGGGGTTGGTGTCGGCGTTGGCGGCGAGGTGCCAGGCGGGGGTCATGTCGTTCATGGCTAGAGTCTCCTGATGACGTGACTGTAGGTACAAGGGCTTGGCAGTTGCTATGGATTTGTGGGGTGATTTTGTTCGTTCGACCCATAAAATGCCGCTGAAATGAACAGTCAAAGCACAAACCACCTCGATGCGGCCGATCTGAGAATTCTGGAAGAGCTCCAGACCGACGCCAGCCTGTCCAACGTGGAGCTCGCCCGGCGCGTGCACCTCTCGCCCTCGCCCTGCCTGGCGCGGGTGCGTGCGCTGGAGGCGCGGGGGCTGATCCGGCAGTACGTGGCGTTGCTCGACGCCCAGCAACTGGGCCTGCACCTCAACGTGTTCATCTCCATCAGCCTCAAGCAGCAGAGCCGCGAAACGCTGCAGGCCTTTGAAGAGCGCATCACCCTGCGCGACGAGGTGATGGAGTGTTACCTCATGACCGGCGACGCCGACTACCTGCTGCGTGTGGCCGTGCCCGACATGCCGGCGCTGGAGCGCTTCATCCTGGAACAGATCTCACCGATTGCGCAGGTGGAGAAGATCCGTTCCAGTTTTGCGCTCAAGCAGGTGCGGTACAAGACGGCGTTGCCGCTGCATGCTGCTTGAGCAACAACGACGCAGGTGAGTCAGCGTCGTTGCTCAGGGCGAGTGGCCACCAATGGCCTGCTTCATGGCACTCACCAGTGCCAGAGATAGAAGGCCGCGGTGAAGAAAATGAACGCCGACAAAAAGGTGATGCTTAACCACCCAGGACGCAAGAGAAGGCTCTTCTTTGGGCGCCTGGGGTTGTAGTAGATGCGCACCTTGCCTGTTTCGCTCGGTCTGACTTGACCAGGCAAGAGTTTCGCGGCGCTCTTGAGCATGCCCGAGGCAGACATCTTCCATATCGAGATCTCCCGGCCCTCATACGTCTGCCCGTTCACCTGATACAGGTAGAGCGCCGAAGGAACATGGTCTTGGTCACTGGTGCCGAGGTCTGGGGTTCCCAGCGGGCGAGTGCCAAGGCTGAGCAGTTGGCCTTCCACGTGAGGCCAACTGCGAACCCGCAGGGCATGCCACAGAGAGCCCACCAAAACGATGAGCACATACAGGGTTGCCCAGAAGTGGATGCCCTGCAACTCCTTGCGGAGTGCCAGATCGAGCATGCGTTGAAGATATTCGGGCACGGCTTGCGACGGCTACCGTTTGTTAGGCCGCGCTCGAGGATGCCGTGACTTCACTTTGGCTGGCCTTCCTTGAGTTGCAGAGGAAGCACAACGAAGTACGTTGGCGTTGCAAGCTTCGCAAGCAAGCGAATACGAACAAGCATGGAGCTTGCGCGAGCATGGTGACCAAGCGAGAGCTCGTGAAGTGACATGGACTGTGGCTCGTCTTTCTCAACGCTCCCGATGTATTGCAGACAGTTCTCCATGTCTTCTCCTAGAGCGATATTTGCTAGCTTTGACTGCTGCAGCGTGACGCCTTTTTCTGCCACCGCATATGAAACTGCAATCTTCGCCAGGAGGCTGCAGAACGCGGAAACCTCAGCTTTCGACTCTGGCATTAGCGAGTGAACGCGAAGCTCTTCTGCCAGCGATTGAAGTAACTCGTGGAAGTCGTGATGAGGCGATGCCCCTCGAATCCAAAGACGCCGGGTTGCTGGCCCCCCAGCAACGGATTCCGGCAAAGAGGTTAGCGCCCCAGGCGCCTCGAAATATGGAAATGTGATTAGAAACGGATACCGCTCCTGGGCGACCGGGACGTACTCCCATTCGGACGACTCAGTTCGCTTCACCTTTAACTGAAGGGTTTCAGGCCGACCCTTCTTTCGGCGCGTTGGAAGCCCGTACAGCATTCGAAGAGGGCCATACATCGTTCGCAAGCAAGTGCGCTCAAGTCTGCTTGTCTTCTCGCTGCAAGTTGCGCAACTCGCCTTCGGCAGGACCAAGCGCCCCCCAAGCCCAAGAGGAATGATGTGCTCGTCTGAAAGTTTGTCGGTTGATCCGCAGTAGATGCAATGCCCGACAGCCTGATAGGTACGTGCATCCTGACTTGGCAGGTAGCTCTGGAGTGGCGGAACCGCGTTCATCATGGGCATGCCTTGACGGTGCAAGATAGTCTGGTCTATTCGACTCCAAAAAACAAACAAATCAATGAGTTATGCGCCAGGACCTCGTTTTTTTTACAGGTACAAGTAAATCACCAAACCCGGCCGCCTCTCAGATTGCAGACCAAGCGTGGGGCCCTTGAACCGCTCGCCGCTCCCTGATCCGTTCAGCCGTTCCTGAACAGGAAGCTGTAAGCATTGAGCGCCGGCACGCCGCCCAGGTGGGCGTAGAGCACGCGCGAGCCTTCGGGGAATTCGCCGCGGCGCACCATGTCGATCATGCCGTGCATGGACTTGCCCTCGTACACCGGGTCGGTGAGCATGCCTTCCTGCCGTGCACACAGTCGGATGGCTTCGAGCGTGCCTTGGTTGGGCAGGCCGTATTCGGGGCCGCCGTAGCGCGTGTCCAGCACCACGTCGTCGTCGGTGAGGTCCTGATTCAGTTCCACAAGTTGGGCCGTGTTCTGCGCGATGCGCAGGATCTGCGCGTGGGTCTTTTCTGGCTTGGCTGAGGCGTCGATGCCGATCACCTTCCGGGCGCGGCCGTCCGCCGCGAAGCCCACCACCATGCCGGCCTGCGTGCTGCCCGTCACCGAGCACACCACGATGTAGTCGAACCGGAAACCCAGCTCGGCTTCCTGCTGGCGCACCTCTTCGGCAAAGCCCACGAAGCCGAGGCCGCCGTAAGGGTGCTCGGAACAGCCGGCGGGCACGGGGAAGGGCTTGCCGCCCGCCGCGCGCACGTCGTCCATCGCCTGCTGCCAGCTGGGGCGGATGCCGATGTCGAAGCCGGCCGCGTCCAGTCGCACGTCGGCACCCATGATGCGCGACATCTCGATGTTGCCCACGCGGTCGTACACGGCGTCGGAGTAGTTGACCCAGTTTTCCTGCACCAGCACGCACTTCATGCCGAGGTGCGCGGCCACGGCGGCGACCTGGCGGGTCTGGTTGGACTGGATGCCGCCGATGGACACCAGCGTGTCGTAGCCGCCGGCGATGGCTTCCGGGATCAGGTATTCGAGCTTGCGGGTCTTGTTGCCGCCGAAGGCCAGGCCGCTGTTGCAGTCTTCGCGCTTGGCATACAGGTGCACCTTGCCGCCGAGATGGGCGCTCAGTCGCTTGAGCGGCTGGATGGGGCTGGGGCCGAAGGTGAGCGGGTGGCGGGGGAATTTCTGCAGGTTCAGGGGGTGAGCTTGTGGGGTGTTCATGGCGTGGGTCCAGGTTGAGAGCAGCGGTTGCAGCCCGGGTGCGTACAGCGTCATGGCGGCAAAACACGAGGGCATGGGGTGGAACGTCGGAGGGTGGAAAACACGTTCATCGTAGGACTGCGGCGGTGCTACGAATTGCAAACTGGCCTTCTCAAAACACCCATGAATGCCGATCTGATGGCATTCATCAAATAGATGGTGTGAAATGGCGATCAAGCGCAATAAATGAAAGTTTCATCTATGGAAAATCCGCTCGACCGCATCGACCGCAAATTGCTGGAGCTGCTGCAGCAGGACGCCTCCCTGCCCAACTTGGAGCTGGCCGAGCGCACCCACCTCAGCCCGCCGGCCTGTTCGCGCCGGGTGGCGCGTCTGAGGGCGTCGGGGGTGATTCGCAAGACGGTGGCGCTGGCCGACCCGCGCGCGCTGGGCTACACGGGGCTGGTAATCATCGGTGTGGTGCTGGACCGGTCCACACCGGACTCGTTCGCCGCGTTCGAGAAGGCCGCAGCGAAACTCACTGGCTGCCTGGAAGTGCAGCTGGTGACCGGCGAATTCGACTACTTCGTCAAGCTGCGCATCCAGGGCATCGACTCGTTCAACGACATGCACAGCGCCCAGCTGATCGCCCTGCCGGGCGTGCGCCAGGTGCGCACCTTCGTTTGTCTGAAGGAAGTCTTCGAGACCACGGTGCTGCCGGTATAGGAAACACCCCCGCCGCGCTTCGCGCGACCCCCTCAAGGGGGCGATACCAGTCGTCCGGCAAAGCCGGCCCGACGGTATCTCTGGGCTGGGTCATTTCGCGCCGGAAAGGGCACCGAGCCGCGTCAGCGGCGCAGGGAGTGTTCAGAGATCCAATACCAGGCGTGCGCTGGTAGCCCGCGAGCAGCAGGGCAGGAACTGGTCGTTCGCGGCCTGTTCTTCGGGCGTGAGGTACTGGTCGCGGTGGTCGGGCGTGCCCGCTTTCACGCGCGTCAGGCAGGTGCCGCACACGCCCTGCTCACACGACATGGGGATGTCCAGCCCGGCCGCCAGCAAGGCGGCCAGCGCGCTCTGGTCGGCGCGCACCGGGATCACGCGGCCGCTGCTGGCGATCTCCAGTTCGAAGCCCCCGTCGTGGGCGTGGTCCACCGGCGCGGCCGCGAAGTACTCGCGGTGCAGGCGCTCTTCGGACCAGCCGGCGGCGCGCCCGGCGTTGAGCACCGCGTCCATGAAACCTTGTGGTCCGCACACGTAGAGGTGCGCGCCTTCGGGCGCGCGCTGCAGCGTGGCGGCGATGTCCAGCTTCTGCACCGCATCGCCATCGTCGAAGTGGTGGTGGGTGTGTCGGGCAAACGCCGATGCCGCGACCCGTTCCAGGAACGGCGTGCGGTCGCGCGAACGCGTGCAGTGGTGCAGCTCGAAACACTCGCCCTGGCTGGTCAGGCGCTCGGCCATCGCCAGCAGCGGCGTGATGCCGATGCCACCGGCCAGCAGCAGGTGGTGCGCCGCATCGGTGGCGAGCGGGAAGTGGTTCTTCGGCGCGCTGATGTGCAGGGTCGCGCCCTCGGCCACGGCTTCGTGCACCGCCAACGAGCCGCCGCGCGAAGCGGCGTCGCGCAGCACCGCGATCTGGTAGCGGCCCGTCTCGCTCGGCGGGTTGCACAGTGAGTACTGGCGCACCAGGCCGTTGGGGAGGTGCACGTCGATGTGCGCGCCGGCGCTGAAGGCGGGCAGGCTGTGGCCGGGTTCGGCCACCAGGTCCAGGCTGCAGATGCCCAGCGCTTCGGTGTGCTTGCGCACCACGCGCACCAGCAGAGGGGTCTGGGGGTCGCTCATGGTGGTTCAGGCGGTGGCGCCCTGCTCGGCCGCGAGCACGCGGTCGATCAGCTTGCGCGACTGCACGCCGCCGGTGTCAATGTTGAGCATGAGCAGCTTGCGATCGGGGAAGGCGATCAGGTTTTTCTGCTGACGCTCCAGCATCTCCAGGTCTTCCGCAAAAATCTTGCCCTGGCCTTCGCGAATCTGTTCGGTGAGCGACGCATCCTGCGGCTTGAACTTGCGCGCCATGCCCCAGAAGTAGTGCATCGAGGTGTCGGTCTCGGGCGTGATGAAGTCCACCACCCAGCTGGCCGCTTTCACCGCGTCGGGCGCGGCGTGGCCGCCCTGCCCGGCCAGCGCCACGCCGACCTCGATCATGATGTGGCTGGGCGGCGTGAAGTGGCAGATCTGCCAGCGGTCCACCGGCTGGTCGTCGGGCAGGCCGTTCATGCGCAGCGCCATCTTCCAGAACGGCGGCGCCTCGATGCCGGCCATGTAGCGCTCGGTGATCACGTGCTCGCCGTCCACGCGCGTCTGGCACGGCACTTCGTCGATCTCCTTCTGGCCGATGCTGGTCGAGTGCACGTAGGTCTCGTGCGTCAGGTCCATCAGGTTGTCGATCATGAGCCGGTAGTCGCAGGCGATGTGGTACAGGCCGCCGCCGTAGGCAAAGGCGGGGTTGTCCTGCCACTCGAACTTCGGCACCAGCGCGGTGTCGGCGAGCGCGGCATCGCCCGGCCAGACCCACACGAAACCATGTGCTTCGTGCACCGGGAAGCTTTGAATGGCGGGAAACGCCCGCACGCGCTGGCAGGGCATCGACACGGTCTTGCCGTCGCAGCCCATGGCCAGGCCGTGGTAACCGCAGACCAGGGTGTCGCCCTCCACCTTGCCCAGCGACAGCGGCGCGCCGCGGTGGGGGCAGAAATCGAGCACCGCGGCCACCAGGCCGGCGCTGTTGCGGAACAGGGCCATGGGCTGCTTGCAGATGCGCCGGCCGAGCGGCCGGTCGGCGGGGATTTCTTCGCTGCGGGCAGCGACGTACCAGGTGTTGAGGGGGAACATGTTGCGTCTCCGGAGGTGTTGCGCCTACTTCATTCAGCATGCTGAATGAAGTAGATTGTACGGACGCAGACGGTTGGCGAACAGGGGTTCAGACCTCGGGTTTTCCCGAATCCGGATCGCCGGGCGATGGCGTGTTGAGGTGCACGAACTTGCGCAGCAGGCGCAGGAATTCGGCCTGCTCGGCGGGCTCCAGCGGCTGCAGCAGCTGGCGGTACATGGGCACCACGCGCGGCAGCATGTCGGCCAGCACGGCCTCGCCTTCGGGGGTGAGGCGCAGGGCGCGCTGGCGCCGCGGCAGCAGCTCGCGCACGATCCAGCCCTTGGCCTCCAGCCGGGTGGCGATGTCGGCGGTGGTGGAGGTGTCCAGTGCCACCTTGTCGGCCAGCGTCACCTGGTCGATGCCCGGTGCGTCCTGCAGGGCGCGCAACAGGGCGTACTGCACGGGCGTGATCTGGCGGCCGTGCGTTTCGTGGAAGGTGGACACCGCCAGCTGGTGCGCGCGGCGGATCAGGTGGCCGGGCTCCGCCTGCAGGGCAATGACGCTGTCGGGCAGTGGGCTGGCGGCGGACTGAGGAGTGGGTGTCATGGTGGTGGCGTGCGGTGAGCGCCGACTATATGACAGGACCTCCGCCGGGCGGGGCCGCTTCGTGCGTGCCGGGGTGCCGAGTTGGCTGCCGGCGGGGCGGGCGGCGTCTCAGTCCTTGCCGCCGCGGCCACGCCCCCGGCCTTTGCCCGAACCACTGCCGGACGACCCGCTGCTCCCTGACGAGCCGCTGCCGGAGCTGCCGCTGCCGGACGAATCACCACCGGACGATCCACTGCCCGAACTGCCGCTGCCGGAGCTGCCGCTGCCCGAGGAATCGCCGTCACCACCCCGTCCGCGGCCGCGGCCCCGACCGCTGCTGTCGTCCGAGCCGCTGCTGCTCTTGCCGCTGCTGCCGGAATCATCCGAATCGTCAGCGTCATCGTTCGAACGGACCGAGGCCCGGCGCGAATTGCCACGGCGGCTTTCGCGCTGGAACTCCAGCAGCTCCACCATGACCCGCTGCTGCGCATCGACGCGGCCCCGCACCCGCACCGCCTGCCCCACGCTCAAGGCCTCCAGCTCGCCGCCCCGCACGCGGGTGGCATCGCTCAGGGTGAGCGCTCCGTAGCCCAGTTCCAGCTCCTGCCCGTTGAGCGCGTGCACGTAACCTTGCAGCAGCACCTCGCGCACCGCACCGACGGCAGACCGCGTGGGCTGGCGCTGCAGTTCGCTCGCGATCAGACGGCCGTCCGACCATTCACCGCGCACCGCCACCTCCGCCCCATCGTCCGCGCCCACCAGCAAAGCCGGGTCGCGCGACACCACGGGCGTTTCGCCCACCCGCTGCGTGCCGTCGGGTGCCCGCCGCAGCGGACCGGTGACCTGTGCTTGACCGGCCCTCCAGGCCTGCACCCGGCTGGCGCGGATCTCGCCACTGGCGAACCGCTGCCCGCTCACGCGCACCCAGTCACCCGCCTGGAGCCCCGCGAGATCGGCCGCTTCGAGCGCCACCGCGCGCTGTCCCATCACCACGAAACGCCCGCCGGCGGCGTCGACACTGGACAAGGGCCCGACGGCCGCGTCCAGCACCACGATGCGCCGGGCCTGCAACTGCTCCCCCTGACCGCTGGCCTGGAGCGCCACCCACTGCCCCACCGCCAGATCGCTGAGCGGCGCCTGCGCGCCGTCGCGCTGCACCGGGGTTTCGGGCTGGTATTCCACCTCCACCCCGTTGACGCAGATGCTGGCAAAGCCGGTGACCACGCCCACGATACCGGTGCCCCCCAGACCGCCTTCGTGCGACAGCCCTGCGGCGCCGGCCACCGCGCCGGTGCCCCCGATGCCCGGACTGCCGGCCACCTGCCCCGTGCCACCCACACCGGGCCGCTGCGCGACCCGACCGGTGCCGCCGATGCCGCCGGGGTCGGCCACCACCGCCGGTGCGCCCGTGCCACCCAGCCCCGGCGCCTTCGCGGCGGGGTTGGTGAGCGACGCCACGCGGCAGGCCGCGGCACCGCTGGGTGGAGCGTCTGGAAGCCGGTGACTGCAGCCCGCGGCCAGGCACAGGCACAGCGTCAGGACCGCGGCCCATGCCGCGGGCGGGCGGAGTTGTTCCTTCATGGCCGCTCCCCTGGTTGCTCCGGCCCGGTGTCGGGTTCGGTGTAGAAATACGCGCCCAGCGTGAAGCGCTGGTTGGCCTGGTCCGGCGCGAGCGCCTGGTCCTGCGTTTCCGCCTGCATCGCGGCCTTGTTCACGGCCAGCAGCGCCTTCATGCTCCACTGCTCGGAGAGCTTCGCCAGCTTCTCGACCGAGGCCGGTGACAGCGCGTTGTAATGCACGCTGCGCTCCATCAGCGCCGGCTGTCCGCCCAGCAGGTTGTGCACCGAAGCGGCGGCGTGGTCGTGCAGGTTGTGGCCGAAATAGAAGGCCTTTTCATCGGCTCCGCGCGTGGGCACAAAGGCCCCGGCGTTCAGGCAGACCAGGCCGTCGTCGTCCAGGTGCACCACGCCCAGGCGCAGCCATTCGTCAAGCACCACGCGCGAGCGGATGTCGCTGTTGACACCGGTCACCAGCGCCTCGAACGACTGCTCGCCGCCCTCGCTGATCAGACGCGCCAGCGGCCGGGGTTGTCCGTCGGCCTGCAGGTAACGCGGATCGCTCATCCAGTGCGCCACCAGCTGCGCGCCGCGCGGCACCACCGAAGGTTCGATCGCCAGCTCGCTGTGTAGCAGCTGGCGCAGGCGGCTCACATCCTTGCGGTGAACGCCGCTGATCAGGCTGATGCGGCTGTCGGTGGGCGGCTTGTCATCGAGCCGGAAGTCCCGGTCGGCCACCTCGACGAACAGCCCCTTGAGCATGTCCGACAGGTAGGGGTAGGTGATGCCGCGCGAGAGCATCAGGTGCACCAGCGGCCGCAACACCTTGCGCAGGGCGCGCACCACCGCGGGCGAGGGTGCCCCCGCGATCCCGGGCGCGGTGTCCTGTTCGGCAACCGGAGGCGGTGTGGAGTGGGTGGGCATGGGCGGTGACGGTCCGGAGGGTGGGGGGCGAAACGAACTTTAACACTTGCGTGGGAAAAAATCACACAAAAAGATTGACGTGGGAAATTTTCACACACATACTGCGGTCGTGCGTGGGAAACTTTCACACGTACTCAACCACCACCCTTCAGGAGAAAACCATGCGCACTTTCAACAAGTCCACCCTCGCCACCCTGATTGCCGCCATGGCACTGGGTCTCGCGTCCAGTGCCGTCCTGGCCAAGGACGGGGACTCCGGCAGCGGCAAGAACCGCGGCGGTTCTTCATCGAGCAGCTCCAGCAATTCCTCGGGCGACAGCAGTGGCCGCGGCCGTGGTCGGGGTGGTGACGATGGCGGCAGCTCGTCGTCCTCGTCCTCGAACGGTTCGTCCGGCGACAGCGGCCGCGGGCGCGGCCGTGGGCGCGGCGGCGATGATGGTGGCAACGCCGGCAGTTCCTCGTCCAGCGGTTCCTCGTCTTCCAGCAACTCGGGCAGCGGACGCCGCGGTCGCGGCGCGGATGACGGCCCGAACCACCACGCCGACGGCCACATCAGCGGCCGCGACCGGCCCCGTGGCGTGGAAGACAACGGCGTGGACGCACCGGACGACAGCGATGGTCGCGTGGGTCGCCGCGGCCGTGGCGCCGACGACGTGAACGATGCACCGGACGACAGCGACGGCCGCGTGGGCCGCCGCGGTGGCATGGACGACGTCTTCCAGAACTGATCCACGCGGCGTCACCCCGCTCGAAGACCCGGCCAGGCCGGGTCTTTTTGTTGGCGCGCTCAAGATCGCTGCCGGAACCCCGGGATGCGGCGCGCCCCCCGCTCAGCGGTAGCTGGCGAGGTGGATGCTGGTCTCGGTCGAGCGGATGCCGCTGATCAGGCGCACGCGCTCCAGCACGTCGGACAGCTCTTTCATCGAACCCACCTCCAGCTCGGCCAGCAGGTCCCAGCGGCCATTGGTGTCGTGCAGCGCCGCCACGCCCGGCTCACCCAGCAGGCTGGCGATCACCAGCCGGGTCTGGTTTCCCTCCACCTGCACGCTCATCCAGGCGCGGATGCGCTCGGGTTGCGACTCGGGCCGCAGGCGCACGGTGTAGCCCACGATCACCTGCGTGTCTTCCAGCTTGCGCAGCCGGTTGGTGACGGTGCCGCGCGACACCTGGAGCTTGTGGGCGAGGTCGGCCACGGAGAGGCGCGCGTCCTGCCGCAGCAGGGCGATGAGTTGCTGGTCGAGCTGGTCCATGGTCAAAACGCCAATCAAGGTTACCGAATTGGCTGATTTTCTGCCATTTCTTTACTTTGTTGCCGATTTTCATTGTTGCGCCGCACCGGCAAACTCTTGGGACCGGTTGGCGGACCTCTGTTCGCACCGTTTTCCGCACCACAAGAGACGACCATGAAGAACACCGCACTCACCCAATTCCGCGACACGGGCACCCTGTACCTGAGCGCACCCGAAGCCGCCGAGCTGGTCCGCCGCCTCGGCCTGCCGCACTGCCTGCAGCACATGGCACAACACATCCGCGCCGACTTCCTGCGCTGGGCCGATTTCGACAAGACCGCCCGCGTGGCCGCGCACTCGAAAGACGGCGTGATCGAACTCATGCCCGTGGCCGATGACCACCGCTACAGCTTCAAATACGTCAACGGCCACCCGGGCAACACGCGTTTCGGCATGTCCACCGTGATGGCCTTCGGCGTGCTGGCCGACGTGGACACCGGCGCCCCGCTCTTCCTGAGTGAGCTCACACTCACCACCGCGCTGCGCACCGCCGCCATGTCGGCCCTGGCCGCCCAGACCCTGGCCCGCCCCGACAGCCGCGTGATGGCGCTGATCGGCAACGGCGCGCAGAGCGAATTCCAGGCCCTGGCCTTCCAGCACCTGGTGGGCATTACCAGCCTGCGCGTGTACGACGTGGACCCCGCCGCCAGCGCCAAGCTGGTGGCCAACCTGCAGGGCAGCGGCCTGCACATCACGGTCTGCCAGAGCACGGCCGAAGCCGTGAAAGGCGCCGACATCGTGACCACGGTCACCGCCGACAAGGCCATGGCCCTGATCCTCACGCCCGAGATGATGGAGCCCGGCATGCACCTCAACGCCGTGGGCGGCGACTGCCCGGGCAAGACCGAGCTGCACGGCGACATCCTCGACGCGGCCAAGGTGTTCGTGGAATACGAGCCGCAATCACGCATCGAAGGCGAGATCCAGCACCAGCCCGCGGACTTCGCCGTCACCGAACTCTGGCAGGTGCTGCGCGGCGAGCGCGCAGGCCGCGACAGTGCGGATCAGGTCACCGTGTTCGATTCGGTGGGCTTCGCGCTCGAAGACTTCTCCGCCCTGCGCTTCATGATGGACAGCGCGGTCCGGCTGGGCATGGGCGAGCGCATCGCGCTGATCCCGCAGCTGGCCGATCCGAAGAATCTGTTTGGACTGCTGGCTGCGCCGGCTTCTGTGGCCGAACAGCTGGTGCAGATCGCCGCGAGCGCGCGCGCCTGATCAGGTCTCAGTCGTCGTCGTCCAGCTCGGCATTCCAGCCCATGGCCTTGGCGCGCTCCACCGCTGTGGCGTGGATGCGTGCGTGGCGCTCGGCCAGCTCGGTTGGCAGGCGGCTGGGCAACTGGCCGTAAGGCTCCCAGGCTTTGTGCACCGCCTCGAAGAGGTTTGACAGGTCGCCCGCGTTCTTGCCGCCGAAGCCATCGCCTTCGGGCAGCAATCCAAACACCCAAGCATCGCGGATGATGCGCCCGGTCATGGTCATGCCATGGTGGTCTTCGTGGTCGATGCCGGCGTAGGTCTGGGTGCGGCTGTGAATCATGCTCATGTTGGGTTTCCAGGTTATCGGGTCAGACCAGCATAGAGCACCGGCAGCTTCTCGGGCAGTTTTTCCACCTTGTCCACCACCAGGTAGTTGCGTTCGCCGAAGATGCGGCGCACGTACTGGTCGGCGCGCGGGTCCAGGCTCATGCAGTAGGTCATCACCCCGTTGCGACCCGCTTCTTCCACCGCTTTCTTGGTGTCGTGGCGCAGGTACTGCGGGTCGCGCACGTCCACGTCGGCCGGCTCGCCGTCGGTGATGACGAGCAGCAGCTTCTTGCTGCTGCGCTGAGCTTTCAGCGCCGCCGCGGCGTGGCGGATCGCCGCGCCCATGCGGGTGGAGAGTTGCCCTTCCATGCCGGCCAGCCGTGCCTTGGCGGTGTCGTCGTAGGGCTGGTCAAAGTCCTTGAAGCGCCAGTAGTTCACGTCGTGCCGGCCGTCGGAGCAGAAGCCGTGGATGGCGAACGGATCGCCCACTTTCTGGATCGCGTCGGCCAGCAGCGCGCAGGCGGAGCGCGTGAGTTCCAGCACCGTGTGGTCCTGGCCGGCCACCTTGTCGTTCGTCGATTGGGACAGGTCGAGCAGCACCAGCACCGAGATGTCGCGCACCTTGCGCACGCTGCGCATCATGATGCGCGGATCGGGCTGGCGGCCCATGCGCATCTCGATCACCGAGGCCAGCGCGGCGTTGAGGTCGATGTCGTCGCCGTCCTCGAGCTTACGGATGCGCTGCACGCCCTGTGGCTGCATGGCGTCCAGGATGTATTTCATGCGGCCGATCAGGCGCCGGTGTTCGGTGAGGATTCCGTCGATCACCGCCGCGTCGCCGGCCTTGGGGCGGCGCTCCTGCACCGTGGCCCAGGCCGGTCGCTCGAGCTGGATCATGTGGTCCCACTCGCCGTAGTGCACCGGCGGCAGCACCGGTTCGCGCCCTTCGCTTTCATTGAAGGACACGCCCAGGTCTTCGTAGGGGAAGAGCTCGGTGCCCAGCACCCAGATTTCCTGCGCGTCATCGCCCGCGCCTTCCACCTCCAGCTCGTTGACGAACTCCATCAGGTTGACCTGCTTGCGCAGTTGCTGCGGCGGCTCGTAGCCGGCGGCCATTGATCGCTCAAAGTCGAAACCGTCGAAGGCCCAGAAGTAGCGGTTGTCGTCGCGGTAGGCCGCCGTCTGCAAGTCCGTGCGCGGCTGGTAACTCGGGCCCTGCGTGAGTTCGCGGTAGCTGTGCGCCAGCTGCACGCCAATCTCCCACGACACGGAGTTGTCGTGGGGCCCGGTTTGCATGCGGGGCAACGCCTCGGCCAGCAAGGCGCGGCCTTGGGCGATCCAGGGGTGTGCGTCTTCGAAGCCTGGATCGAGCAGCGCGCGCGCCAGGCGGTTGAGCCAGTCACCGGCCGTGGCTTGCTGGGTGGCCTGCACGGTGTGCAACTGCGCCCAGAGCAGGCGCATGCCGGGAAAGCGCGCGAGCGTGAGCGCCTCGACCCGCGCGTCTTCCACCAGACCGATCAGCGCCATCTGCCACGGGCTCAGCGACTCGGCAGAGATCGGCTGGCGCGTGAACACCACATGCGCGGCGGCGTGCGTGGCGGCGGCGCGGTAGAGCTGAATGGCGTCCACCGGACCTGCGTTGCCATCCACCGCGTCGTAGGCGTCGGGCAAGTGGATGAAGTAGTCCTCGATGAAAGGGCGGTAGCCCTCGCGCGATTCGTAGTCGCCGGCCGTGGGCCGCATGAAGAAGTCGCGCCCCCAGAGTGCGCGCAGGTACATGTTGATGCGCCGCTGCACGTCCACCAGCAGCGTGCCCTTGCGCTCCTTCTGCAACATGGCCAGCGACTCTTTGGACTGCAGGCCGAAGTAGGCGACCTGCTCTTCATAGTTCGTGCGGTGCGCCTGCGCCCCCCAGGTGGCCCAGCGCCGCAGACCGCCCAGCGTGAGCTGGCCGAACAGCGCATCGAGCTGACCCAGCATGGGACGCAGCCCGCGCGGCGCCTGCGCCACCAGGGTGTTGAGGAACTGCAGGTACTGCATGAACAGTGCGCCATCGGCCAGGCGACGCGCGGCGGTGGGCGCTGTGGCCAGTACCAGTTCGATCACCGAGCCCGAGGTCTTGGACGCGAGCATGAGTGCGGTGGTGGCCAGTTCACCGACCACGTCCTCGCCGATCTCCTGCGCCACCTGCGGCGCGCCGTCGATCCACGCGTCCACCAGTTCATGGCCGCGGCCCAGACCGCGCAACGCTGCGGCGCCTTTGACGTAGTTGTCCAGCCCACGCGCCGAAAACACCTTGGTCGCATCCGGCCAGCTGTGCTCCAGCAGTTCGCGCGATGCGGGCTCCAGCTGGTCGGTCCACTCGGCGTGGTCGTGGAGGTGGACGCTCATGGTTCGTTAGAAAAAAGTGGCTACCGCAGCATCCAGCGCGTCGCGCATGTCCGGGTCGTCCGTGATCGGGCGCACCAGGGCCACGCGGCAGGCGGCCTGGGCGGACACGCCTTTGGCGATCAGGCTGCCGGCGTAGATCAGCATGCGGGTGGAGATGCCTTCGTCCAGGCCATGGCCCTTGAGGTTGCGCGCACGCTCGGCGATGCCGACGAGCTTGCCCGCGATGTCGAGGCTCACGCCGGTTTCGTGCGCGACGATCTCGGCCTCGACGTCGTGTTCGGGGTAGTTGAAATCCAGCGCACCGAAGCGCTGTTTGGTGGACTGCTTCAGGTCCTTCATCAGGCTCTGGTAGCCCGGGTTGTAGGAGATGACGATCTGGAAGTCCGGGTGGGCCCTGACCAGTTCGCCTTTTTTCTCCAGCGGCAGCACGCGGCGGTTGTCGGTCAGCGGATGGATGACCACGGTGGTGTCCTGCCGGGCTTCGACAACTTCGTCGAGGTAGCAGATGGCCCCATAACGGGCGGCCATGGCCAGCGGACCGTCCTGCCAGCGGGTGCCTTGGGCATCCAGCAGGAAGCGGCCGACCAGGTCACTGGCGGTCATGTCTTCGTTGCAGGCCACGGTAATCAGCGGCTTGTCGAGCTTCCACGCCATGTACTCGACGAAGCGGGTCTTGCCGCAACCGGTGGGGCCCTTGAGCATCATGGGCATGCGCACCGAATACGCAGCCTCATACAGCTCGACCTCGTCGGCCACCGGGCGGTAATAGGGTTGCTGGACGACGCGGTAGGCGTCGAGTTTGTCGCTCATGTTCGTCTCCACAGACCTTGCACTCGTTGCATTGTTGCGTTGCCCTGCACCGCGTGGTGCGGCGTGGCCAACTCCGTTCGTGTCCTCCGACGGCCTGCGGCCGTCTTCCCCTTTACCTCACTGCGTCAGCCGCACCGCGCCACGCTCGCCTGAACGCAGCGCGATGGGGTCAAACATCAGACCGTCTTGCCTCGGAAGATGACCATGCTTGCGCCTTGCGACTGCTTGAAGTTGTCATAGCCGATCAGACGGATGTGGTTCTCCGGGTTGGCCTGGCGGCAGGCTTCGCACTCGGCCAGCACCTTGTCCACGTCGGTTTCGCCGAACATGGGCAGCTTCCACATGTACCAGTAGGAGTCCATCAGGTACTTGGGTTCGGTGTGTTCGATCGCCGGGTTCAAACCCTTCTTCACCAGGTATTCCACCTGCTTGCGGATTTCTTCGGTGGTCATGGCCGGCAGGTAGGAGAAGGTCTCGAACTTGCGGCTGGCGGGATCGGAGAGGCGGCTGTTGTAGTCCTGCATGCTCATGGTGTGTGTCCTTTCAATGCTGTTGCTGTGATCACTTGTGGGCAATGTCGAGCTTGTCCACCGTGTCGAATTCGAACTTGATCTCTTTCCAGGTTTCCATGGCGATCTTGAGCTCGGGCGAGTGCTTGGCCGCGTCGGACAACACCGCCTTGCCTTCCTTCTCCACCGCCACGCCTTCGTTGCGTGCCTTGACGCAGGCTTCCAGCGCGACGCGGTTGGCCGCGGCGCCAGCGGCGTTGCCCCAGGGGTGTCCGAGCGTGCCGCCACCGAACTGCAGCACCGAGTCGTCACCGAAGATGTTGACCAGCGCAGGCATGTGCCAGACGTGGATACCACCAGAGGCGACCGGCAGCACACCGGGCATGGAGCCGAAGTCCTGGTCGAAGAAGATGCCGCGGCTGCGGTCTTCCTTGATGAACTCGTCGCGCATGATGTCGATCCAGCCCAGCGTGGAGGCACGGTCGCCTTCGAGCTTGCCCACCACGGTGCCGGAGTGCAGGTGGTCGCCGCCGGAGAGGCGCAACACCTTGGTCAGCACGCGAAAGTGGATGCCGTGGTGCGGGTTGCGGTCGAGCACGGCGTGCATGGCGCGGTGGATGTGCAGCAACATGCCGTTGTCGCGGCACCAGTTGGCCAGACCCGTGTTGGCCGTGAGGCCGCCGGTCAGGTAGTCGTGCATGATGATCGGCGAGCCGAGCTCTTTCGCGTACTCGGCGCGCTTGTACATCTCTTCGGGCGTGGGCGCGGTCACGTTCAGGTAATGGCCCTTGCGCTCGCCGGTCTCGCGCTCGGCCTTCTCGATGGCTTCCTGCACGAAGTCGAAACGCTGGCGCCAGCGCATGAAGGGCTGGCTGTTGACGTTCTCGTCATCCTTCGTGAAGTCCAGGCCACCGCGCAGGCACTCGTACACCGCGCGGCCGTAGTTCTTGCCCGACAGACCCAGCTTGGGCTTGATGGTGCAGCCCAGCAGCGGACGGCCGTACTTGTTCATGATGTCGCGCTCGACCTGGATGCCGTGGGGCGGGCCGCCGCAGGTCTTCACATACGCGATCGGGAAGCGGATGTCTTCAAGGCGCAGGGCGCGCAGGGCCTTGAAGCCGAACACGTTGCCCACCAGCGAGGTCAGCACGTTGACCACAGAGCCTTCTTCGAACAGGTCGATCGGGTAGGCCACGAAAGCGTAGAAGCAGGTGTCGTCGCCGGGCACGTCTTCAATGCGGTAGGCGCGGCCCTTGTAGTAATCGAGGTCGGTCAGCAGGTCGGTCCAGACCGTGGTCCAGGTGCCGGTGGACGATTCGGCGGCCACGGCGGCGGCCACTTCTTCACGATCCACGCCGGCCTGCGGCGTGATCTTGAAACACGCGAGGATGTCGGTGTCTTTGGGGGTGTAGTGGGGTTCCCAGTACGTGCTGCGGTATTCCTTGACACCGGCGCTGTAGGTTTTCGTAGCCATTGCGTGTTGCTCCTTCTCGGGTGGTCGAACGTCTCACTGTGGTGCTCAAAGCGCCCCCGATGTACTTGAATGGGGCGTGATTGCTCTGAACTGGTGCAGATTGTTGGCCACCACAACAATAAATAAAAGTAAAATGTTTTTACTGTTATGTTAGATTTTTATCTATCAATTCCGAAGACCCGAATGAACCTGCGCCACGCCACCCTGCACCAGCTGCGCATCTTCCTGGCCGTGGCGCGCCACAACAGCTTCGCGCGTGCGGCCGAAGAACTGCACCTCTCGCCGCCCACGCTGTCGCTGCAGGTCAAGCAGCTCTCTGAAACGGTGGGCCAGCCCCTGTTCGAGCAGCTGGGCAAGAAGATCTTTCTCACCGCCACCGGCCAGACCCTGGCCGACGCCTGCGCAGACATCGAAACCCGCATGGAGCGCCTGTCGCAAGACCTCGCGGCGCTGCAGGGCGTGGAGCGCGGCAGCCTGAAGCTCGCGATCCTGACGACGGTGAAATACACCGTGCCCAAGTTGCTGGGCGGCTTCTGCGCGGCGCACCCGGGCATCGAGGTGGCCATGCTGGTGGGCAACCGCGAGAACCTGCTGCAGCGCCTGGCCGCCAACCAGGACGACCTCTACATCATGGGCCAGCCGCCCGAGAGCATGGACGTGGTCAGCGAAAACTTTGCCGACAACCCGCTGGTGCTGGTGGCGCCACCCGACCACCCGCTGGTGGGCAAAAAGAAGATCGCGCCCAACCGGTTGAAGAACGAGCCCTTCATCCTGCGCGAGCCGGGTTCGGGCACGCGGCTCACGGCCGAGAAGTTTTTTGCCAGCCAGGGCGTGACGCTGAAGAACCGGCTGGAGGTCGGCAGCAACGAAGCCATCAAGCAGACCGTGGCCGGTGGCCTGGGCCTGGCCGTGCTGTCGGCCACCACGGTGGTGTCAGAGCTGGCGCTGGGCGAGCTGGTGCTGCTGGACGTGGTGGGCTTTCCGCTGATCCGTCGATGGCACGTGGTGTACCCGCGCGGCAAGCGGCTGTCGGCTGCGGCGCTGGCGTTCAAGGAATGGTTGTTCGAACACCGGCCGGTAAGCCCCGCCCAACCCCCAGCCTCATAAGGCTGGAGCGGACCGCGGGCGTCCCCGCTCAGCGGGCGCCTTAGGCCAACGCTTCTTCGTCTTCAGGCAGGCGCGATATCAAAACCTGATCGATGCGCCGGCCGTCGAGCACCAGCACCTCGAAGCGCCAGCCCGCGCAATCCACGTGCTGGTGCTGCTCCAGCAGATCGCCTTCCACGGTCTGCATCAGACCGGCCACGGTGTTGTAGCGACCCTTGTCCTCGTCGGGCAGTTCCTCGATGTCCAGCCGTGCCTTGAGTTCGGCCACCGGCATGGCCCCGTCCACCAGCCAGGCACCGTCCTCGCGCTGCGTGGCCCAGGCGTCCAGCGCCTCGTGGGGCGAGAGTTCGCCGGTGATGGCTTCGAGCATGTCCAGCGGCGTGAGCAGCCCCTGCACCACGCCGTATTCGTCCACCACCAGCACCATGCGCGTGGAGCGCTCGCGGAACTGCTCCAGCAGCTCCATGCCCGAGAGCGTCTCGGGCACGAACACCGCCGGCTGCACGTGCCGCATGATCGGCTCGTTGTTGCCCTCGGCCTGCAGCGCCAGCATGCGCGGCAGGTGGATCACACCGACCACATCGGCCAGCCCGCCACGACAGACCGGGTACCAGGAATGACCGGTGGTCCAGGCCCGCTGCACCGCGTCGTCGATGGCGCTTTCCGCATCCAGCCATTCGATGTCGGCGTGCGGCACCATGATGGAGGTGAGCTGGCGGTCATCGAGCTGGAACACGTTGCGCACCATCTGGTGTTCGTGCTCCTCGATCAGGCCGGCGTCGACACCCTCTTCCAGGCTGGCGTTGATTTCTTCCTCGGTCACGTGCTGCACGGCGTTGGTGTCGACGCGCAGCAGCTTGAGTGTGCCCTGCGTCGTCACCGACAGCAGCAGCACGAAGGGGCGCGCGATTTTCGCCACCCAGGCCATGGGCCGCGAGACCCAGCGCGACACCGTTTCCGGGTACAGCTGGCCGATGCGCTTGGGCACCAGTTCGCCGAACACGATGGTGATGAAGGTGATCACCACCACCACCACCGCGGTGGCGCTCACGCTGGCCGTGGCCGCGGTCAGCCCCAGGCCTTGCAGCCACGCCGCCAGGTCATCGCTGAAGGCGGCTTCACCGACGATGCCGTTGAGCATGCCGATCGAGGTGATGCCCACCTGCACCGAGGAGAGGAACTGTGTCGGGTTTTCGAGCAGCTTGAGCGCGGTCTGTGCGCCCTTGTCACCGGACTCTGCCATGGCCGACAGGCGGGCCTTGCGGCTGGAGGCCAGCGCCAGTTCCGACATGGCAAAGGCACCATTGAGCAGGGTGAGAAAGATGATTAAGAGGGTATCCATAATGGGCGCATGGCACTTTACATGATTGGCGACGTGCAGGGCTGCGACGAGGCCCTCGGACGTCTGATGGACGAAATCGGTTTTTCACCCAGCCGCGACACGCTGTACCTGCTGGGCGACCTGGTCAACCGCGGTCCGGATTCGCTGGCGGTGTTGCGCCGGCTGATGGCGCTTGAAGGTGCGGCGCATTGCCTGCTGGGCAACCACGACCTGCACCTGCTCGCCGTGGCGCACGGCGTGCGCAAGCCGCACCGCAGCGACACCGTGGCCGACATCCTGAACGCGCCCGATCGCAAACAACTGCTGGACTGGCTGCGCACACGCTCCATGGCGCTGCAGGCGCACGGCTGGCTGATGGTGCACGCGGGCGTGCTGCCCCAGTGGGACGCGGCGCAGACCCTGGCGCTGGCGGGCGAGCTGGAGGCGGCGCTGCGCAGCGCGGACTGGGGCGTGTTCCTGCACGGCATGTACGGCAACCAGCCCGACTTCTGGAGCGACGGCCTGCACGGCGCGGCGCGTCTGCGCGTGATCGTCAACGCGCTCACGCGGCTGCGCTTCTGTTCACCACAGGGCGTGATGGAGTTCGACACCAAGGACAGCGCGGACAGCGCGCCGGCGGGCTTCATGCCGTGGTTCGAGGTGCCGGGGCGGCGCACCGAAGGCACGCCGGTGGCGTTCGGCCACTGGTCCACGCTGGACGCCGGTGTGCAGCGCCCGGGCGTACTGGCCCTGGACACGGGTTGTGTGTGGGGGGGCTGCCTGACGGCGGCGCGGCTGGGGGCGCAACCGGGCGACGTTGAGCGCATCGCCGTGCGCTGCCCGCAAACCCGCAAACCGGGCAAGGGCTGATTGATTCAGCTGTTGTCGGTCACAGGGGTCACAGGGGCCACCGGCGCGCTCTTGAACAGCGCCGGCACCTTCTTGCGGGTCTTGATGTTGGGCGACAGGCGGCTGGCCGGCTTCTGCGCGGCTTCCCAGGACGGCGTGGCCTCGGCGGCCAGGCTGGGCTCGTAAGGCTTGTCGAACAGGGGATCGGCGGGCGCACGGGGTGCGCGCACCGGGCGGCTCGACGGCGCACGCGCCTCACGCTCGGGACGGCTGCCGCGGCTCTCACGGATGTCGCGCTCTTCGCGCGCCGTTTCGGGCTGCTGCCAGGCGCGCTGGCCGTCGTTGAAGTGACCGGCCGGGCGCTTGTCCGCTTCGAGTTCCAGCGCTTCGAGCTCCAGCTTCTTGCCCAGCAGTTTTTCCAGATCGCCCATCAGGCGCGTATCGCGCCCGCTGACAAACGACACCGCCAGACCCAACGCGCCCGCGCGGCCGGTGCGGCCGATGCGGTGCACATAGTCTTCGGCGTTGAACGGGATGTCGAAGTTGAACACCGCGGGCACGTCCTTGATGTCCAGGCCGCGGGCGGCCACATCGGTACACACCAGCAGGTCGACCGCGCCGCTCTTGAAGGCTTCGAGCGCCTTCAGGCGTTCGTCCTGGCTCTTGTCGCCGTGCAGGGCCGTGGTGTTGAGGCCCTCGCGCTCCAGCGAACGCGCCAGACGCGCACAGCCGAGCTTGCTGTTGACGAACACGAAGGCCTGCTTGAGGCCGCGCTCGCGCAGGATCTGCTTGAGCACGCCGCGCTTGTCGTCGTCTTCCACGCGGTAGAAATGCTGCTCGACGGTGGACGCGGTGGCGTTGGAGCGGGCGACCTCGATGGTTACCGGGTCCTGCAGGTAGCTGTTGGCCAGGCGCTTGATCTCTGACGAGAAGGTGGCCGAAAACAGCAGCGTGGTCCGCTGCTTGGGCAGGAACGAGAGGATGCGCTGCAGGTCGGGCAGGAAACCGATGTCGAGCATGCGGTCGGCCTCGTCGAGAACGACGTATTCGACCTGGTTCAACACGCAGTTCTTGGCTTCGATGTGGTCGAGCAGACGCCCCGGCGTGGCCACCAGCACTTCAACACCCTTCTTCAGCTCGGCGGTCTGAGGCTTCATGTCCATGCCGCCGAACACCACGGTGCTGCGCAGGTTGGTGTACTTGGCGTAGAGCTTGACCTGTTCGGCCACCTGGTCGGCCAGCTCGCGCGTGGGCAACAGCACCAGCGCGCGCACCGGGTGGCGCGCGGGCGAAGTGGACGTGTTGTCGTGCTTCATCATGCGCTGCAGCAGCGGCAGCGTGAAGGCTGCGGTCTTGCCGGTGCCCGTCTGGGCGGCGCCCATCACGTCACGTCCCTGCAGCACCACGGGGATGGCCTGCGCCTGGATCGGCGTCATGTTCTCGTAGCCCATTTCGGCCACGGCGCGCTCCAGCGAAGGAGAGAGAGAGAGTTGGGAGAAGGATAGGGTCATTTCAATGCGCGTTGCGTATTCATGCGCGCTGGGAGGGCTTTAGCCCACTATTGTCGCACTTTGGGCGTTTTTCACCCAGCCCGGGCGGGGAAGCCCCGGCAGGCACCCGCCCGCCGCCAAACGCCAGGGAATCTCAGATCTGGCGCGCGTTGAAGGTGTCGCAGGCCTTGACGCTGCCGGTTTCGAGCCCTTTGTGGAACCAGCGCTGGCGCTGCTCGCTGGTGCCGTGGGTGAAGCTGTCGGGCACCACCTGCCCCTGGCTCTTGCGCTGGATGGCGTCGTCACCGATGGCGGCGGCCGCGTTCAGCGCCTCTTCCACGTCGCCCGGCTCCAGGATGGCGTTGGTCTTGTGGTTGTGGTGCGCCCAGATGCCGGCAAAGCAGTCGGCCTGCAGCTCCAGCCGCACGGACAGCGCGTTGTACTCGCGTTCGCTCACACGTTGCCGGGACTGTTCCATCTGCTGGGTCAGGCCCATCAGGTTCTGCACATGGTGGCCCACCTCGTGCGCGATCACGTAGGCCTGGGCAAAGTCGCCGGGTGCGCCGAGCTGGCTGCGCAGCGTCTCGTAGAAGCTCAGGTCGATGTAGACCTTCTGGTCACCCGGGCAATAAAACGGGCCCATGGCCGACTGGCCGGTGCCGCAGGCTGTGGGCACAGCGCCGCGGAACAGCACCAGGCGCGGCTTCTGGTACTGCGAGCCGCTCTGCTGGAAAACCGCCATCCACACATCTTCGGTACCACCCAGCACGGCGGCTACGAACTGGCCCATTTCATCGGTCGGTTTGCCCGCCGGGGCCGATGCCGGCGCATTCTGCGTCTGCGACGGTGCGAGGTCGCCCGCACCGCCCAGGAAGCTCAGGATGGTCATCGGGTTGATGCCGAAGATCCAGCCGCCGATCAGCGCGATCACGATGGTGCCCAAGCCGATGTTGCGTCCGCCGGTGCGCCGACCCCCACCGCCGAACATGCCGCCCCCCGATGAGGAGCGACGGTCTTCAACCTGGTCCGACTGGCGGTTGTTTCCCCATTTCATGGTGCGTTCTCCTCGGGTCTGGCGACACAGCCAGACCCATTATGCAAAGCTCCAAACAAAAAGCGCTGCCTGGGGCAGCGCTTCCGTTGCGATCGGTGTGGCGATTTCAGGTCTTGGGCAGCGTCACGCCCACCTGGCCCTGGTATTTGCCGCCGCGGTCCTTGTAGCTGGTCTCGCAGACGTCGTCCTTGTCGCTCTCGAAGAACAGCACCTGGGCACAGCCTTCACCGGCGTAGATCTTGGCCGGCAGCGGTGTGGTGTTGCTGAACTCCAGCGTCACGTAGCCTTCCCACTCGGGCTCGAAGGGCGTGACGTTGACGATGATGCCGCAGCGCGCGTAGGTGCTCTTGCCCAGGCAGATGGTCAGCACGTTGCGCGGGATGCGGAAGTACTCCATAGTGCGCGCCAGCGCGAAGCTGTTGGGCGGGATCACGCAGACATCCTTGTTGATGTCCACGAAGCTGTTTTCGTCGAAATTCTTCGGGTCCACCACCGTGCTGTGGATGTTGGTGAAGACCTTGAATTCGGGCGCGCAGCGGATGTCGTAGCCGTAGCTGCTGGTGCCGTAGCTGACGATCTTCTCGCCGGCGGCGTTTTGCCGGATCTGACCGGGCTCGAAGGGCTCGATCATGCCGTGCTCCTTGGCCATGCGGCGGATCCATTTGTCGCTTTTGATGCTCATGCGTGCGTGCTCCGGGCGGTGTTGTTGCGTCCGATTGTAGGCACCCGCCTGTGCCGCGCGCCGCACAAAGACCCGGTGCGCCAACGGAATGCCCCTACGGTTGTTCATGTAATTTCAGAACTTCCTGAAAGTTCAGACTCAGCTGCCTAGACTCCAGCCCATGCCGCTGCAAGACCACCTTCCCCCGCTGAACCGCGAATTCGTTGCCCACTTTGGCGAGATGGGCAGCAAATGGGGTATCAACCGCACCGTGGGCCAGATCTACGCGCTGATCTTCATCTCGCCGCGGGCGCTCAACGCCGACGAGATCGCCGAGCAGCTGGAGTTCTCACGTTCCAACGTCAGCATGGGCCTCAAGGAGCTGCAGTCCTGGCGCCTGGTGCGGCTGCGCCACCAGCCCGGCGACCGGCGCGAGTATTTCGACGCGCCGGCCGATGTGTGGGAGATCTTCCGCGTGCTGGCCGAAGAGCGCCGCCGCCGCGAAATCGAGCCCACGCTGTCGATGCTGCGCACGGCCCTGCTGGAAACGCCCTCGACCGACGCCGAGCGCCACGCCCAAGCCCGCATGCGCGACATGCACGACCTGATCGACCGCCTCATGACCTGGTTCGATGACGTGCAGAAACTCGCGCCCGAAACCGCAATGCAGCTCATGGGCATGGGGGCCACCGTGACCCGGGTGCTCGAACTCAAGGACCGGCTCACCGGCAAGGGCGGTGCCCGCCCGGCCCGCGCCGACAAGCAGCCCGACGCCGCCTGACGGCCCTTTTCGCCACGCCCCCAACCACCTGGAAACCCCATGGACGCCTTGATCCTGTCGCGCATGCAGTTCGCGGCCAACATCAGTTTCCACATCCTGTTCCCCTCCATCACCATCGCGCTGTGCTGGTTCCTGCTGTTCTTCCGCCTGCGTTTCATCCAGACCCGCGAGCCGGCCTGGGAAGAGGCGTATTACTTCTGGACCAAGGTGTTCGCGCTCAGCTTCGCACTGGGCGTTGTCTCGGGCATCGTGATGAGCTTCCAGTTCGGCACCAACTGGCCGGGCTTCATGGAGAAGACCGGCAACATCTCGGGCCCGCTGCTGGGCTACGAGGTGCTGACCGCGTTTTTCCTGGAGGCCAGCTTCCTGGGCATCATGCTGTTTGGCCGGGGCCGCGTGTCCGAACGTGTGCACCTGCTCGCCACCGCGCTGGTGGCGCTCGGCACCACGCTGTCGGCGTTCTGGATCCTCAGCCTCAACTCCTGGCTGCAGACGCCCGCGGGCTTCGAGATCGTCAACGGCCAGTTCGTCCCCACCGACTGGTGGGCGGTGGTGTTCAACCCCTCGTTCCCCTACCGCTTCGCGCACAAGCTGCTGGCCTCGGCGCTGACCGCCTCGTTCCTGATCGCGGGCCTGTGCGCCTGGCAGCTCCTCAAGGGCAGCGCCACGGCCGGCACCCACAAGGCCCTGCGCGCGGCCATCGTGGCGGCCGCGGTGGCCATGCCGCTGCAGTTCCTGGCCGGTGACCTGCACGGACTCAACACCCTCAAACACCAGCCGGCCAAGATCGCCGCCATGGAAGGCATCTGGGACACCGAGAAGGGCGCGCCGCTCACGCTTTTCGGCATTCCCGACGAAGCCGCGGGCACCACCCACTACGCGCTCAAGATCCCCCGGCTGGCCAGCCTGGTGCTCACGCACGACCTGAATGGTGAAGTCCAGGGCATCCACGATTTCAAGGACGCGCACCCACCGGTGGCACCGGTGTTCTGGGGTTTTCGCGTGATGGTGGGCGTGGGCAGCCTGATGCTGGTGGTGGCCTGGTTCAGCGTCTGGCGCCTCTGGCGCCAGCGCCGCCGGGGCGCGGCGGAAGGCCACGCCCCGTGGCCCCGGCCCTGGCTTTGGGTGCTGGCGGGCATGACGTTCTCGGGCTGGCTGGCCACGCTCTCGGGCTGGTACGTCACCGAGATCGGTCGCCAGCCCTTCATGGTCTACGGCCTGCTGCGCACCAGCGAGCTGGCGACCCACACGGCGCCGCCCATGATCGCGCTCACCCTCGCCGCCTACCTGGTGGTCTACGGCCTGCTGCTGGTCACCTACGTGGGCGTGCTCAAGTACATGGCGGAGCACCCCGTCCAGCACGCGCCCGCCCCCAACCACGGCGCCGAACTCGGCAAGGCCGGCGTCTGACACCCCCTCGGAGAACCCCATGGACACAAGCTGGGCGCACCTGCTGCCGCTGATCTTTCTGGCCGTGATGGGCCTGGCCCTGCTGGCCTACGTGGTGCTCGATGGCTACGACCTCGGCGTGGGCCTGCTGCTGCCCCTGGCCGACGACGCGCAGAAGGACACCATGATCGCCAGCATCGGCCCGTTCTGGGACGCCAACGAGACCTGGCTGGTGCTGGGCGTGGGCGTGTTGCTGGTGGCGTTTCCGTTCGCCCATGGCCTGGTGCTGCAGGCGCTGTACCTGCCAGTGGCCCTCATGCTGATCGGGCTGATCCTGCGCGGCGTGGCGTTCGACTTCCGCGTGAAGGCGCCGCCGGTCTGGAAGCCGTTCTGGAACCGGGCCTTTTTCGGTGGTTCGCTGCTGGCCAGCACGGCCCAGGGCTGGATGCTGGGCAGCTACATCACGGGCTTCGACAACGGGCCGCTCGGGCTGGGTTTCAGCCTGGGCATCGCGCTCACGCTGCCCGCGGCCTACGTGCTGCTGGGCGCGGGCTGGCTGATCATGAAGACCGGGGGCGTTTTGCAGGAGCGCGCGGTGCACTGGGCGCGGCGCGTGCTGTGGCCCATGGGTGCGGCTCTGGTGGCGATCTCGGCCGCCACGCCGCTGGTGAATCCGGCGGTGGTGGACAAGTGGTTCGGCGTGCCCGAGGTGTTTGCGCTGATGCCGATTCCGCTGAGCTGCGCGCTCGCCTTCTTCGCGGTGCGCTGGGTGGTGACGCACCCGGGCGCAGTGAAGGCCGGCCATGGCTGGGTGGTGTTCGCCGCCACCGTGCTGATCTTCGTGCTCGCCTTCTTCGGGCTGGCCTACAGCATCTTTCCGGACATCGTGATCGGTCGCATGACGGTGTGGGAAGCGGCCATCGGCACCGGGTCGCTCACGGTGGTGTTCATCGGTGTGGCGATCACGCTGCCCATGATCATCGTCTACACGATCTACATGTACCGGGTGTTCTGGGGGAAAGCGCGCGCGCTTTCCTATAACTAGGAACTCCCCCCTGCGCCGCTGACGCGGCTTCCCCCCTCTCTTGCGCGCCTTCGGCGCTTGGAGGGGGGACGCGCCCTGTGGCCCGGCAAAGCCGGTTCCACGGGTGCCCTTGAAAAAGACATTTCACTCAGGAAGCGATGCGGTGTTCATGTTGCTCCGCGAACCGGCGCTTCACCAGGGTGGGTGGGCTGGGTGCGCGGGCGCAGGGACGATTCGCGGTTGCCACCGAGATAGCGTGCCAATCATGATGTTGACGCAACGAGAGTGGCGCACACGGGAAGACGCCCGCGAGCTGGACCGGAGAACGCGCACCCGGCCCGCCCGCCCCGCCACAAAAGGGACAAACGAAAAAGCCAGCCCTCCGCCCGTCCGCAAGAGCAACGAAAAAATCAGCCGCCAGCCACCACGCTGCGTTCCACCACCCGGTCGTCGCCCAGCACGATGAGTGCGAACAGCAGCTCGTCCAGGCTGTTCGCCTGAGCCGTCTTGCGCGCCAGCAGCGGCGTGGCCTGGAGGTTGAGCACCACAAAGTCCGCTTCATTGCCGGGCTGCAGGTTGCCCACCACGCCGGCCAGACCCAGCGCCTGCGCCGCACCCGCCGTGTGTTGCCACCAGAGCTGGCCGGGCGTGAGGCTCAGGCCTGTCTTGCTCTGGCCTTCGCGGCCCACGTAATACGCGGCGAGCATGGTGTGGAACGGCGAGAAGCTGGTGCCGCCGCCCACGTCGCTGGCCAGGCCGTAGCGCATGCCGGCGGCATCGGCGGCGGCGTAGTCGAAGAACCCACTGCCCAGGAACAGGTTGCTGGTGGGGCTCACGGCCGCTGCGGCGCCGGTTTCGCGCATGAGCGCCCGGTCGTCCGTATCGAGGTGGATGCAGTGTGCGTACACCGCGCGCTCGCGCAGCAGGCCGAAATCACCGTACACGCCGAGGTAGCTGCGTGCGTCCGGGAACAGCTCGGCCGCCCATTTCACTTCGTCCAGGTTTTCGGCCACGTGCGACTGGATCCACACATCGGCGTACTTCGCCGCCAGCTCACCCGCGCCGCGCAGCTGGGCGGGTGTGCTGGTGGGCGCGAATCGCGGCGTGATCGCGTAGCCCAGGCGGTCCACACCGTGCCAGCGCTGGATCAGGGTCTCGGTGTCGATCAGGCCCTGTTCGGTGTCGTCGCGCACACCATCGGGGCTGTGGCGGTCCTGCAACACCTTGCCGGTGATGAAACGCAGGCCGCGCGCCTGGGCTTCCTTGAACGCCGCGTCCACCGACTGCGGGTGTGAGGTAGCAAAGGTCAGGGCCGTGGTGACACCATGGCGCTGCAGTTCGTCGAAGAAGAAACCCGCCACCTCGCGCGCATGGTCTTCGTCATGGAAACGCGATTCGTGCGGGAAGGTGTAGTTTTCCAGCCAGGGCAGGAGGCCCGCGGCGGGTGCACCGATCACGTCGGTCTGCGGGTAGTGGACGTGCATGTCCACGAACCCCGGTGCGATCAGGCGGCCCCGCAGGTGTTCCACGGCCAAACCGGGAAAGCGGTCCGCCAGCGCGTTGTAGGCACCCACAGCCCGCACCACCCGGCGACCGTTCGCGTCGGGACCGACCACGAGCAGGCCGTCGGATTCGTAGAGGGGGTTGTGGTCGTTATCGAAACGGAGAAGGGCTGCGCGGTAGGCTTTCATGCAGTCCCAAGCTTACCGGCACCGCCCGCCTGCGGCATACGGCGGGGCAGATAACACCATGACGAAAGTCACGCGGCCCGCCGGGCGCACCCCGCCTTCAGCGCGCCAGCTTGCCCACCACGCCGTCGACCAGCCAGTTCATATTGAGGATTTCAGCGTCGCTGAGCGACTGGCCGGCGGCCATCACCACCTGGCCTTCGTTGTTCCGCACGTCGGCCTTCGCGGCAAACGGTTGCAGCCGGCCCGCGGCCATGTCGGCCTGCCGCGCCAACACCTCCGCCTGCACGGCGGCAGGAACCTTGCTGCCAAACCCATCGACGCGGATCATGCCGTCCTTCACGCCACCCCAGACGCTGCCACTGTGCCAGCTGCCGTCGAGCACGGCCTTGACGCGGCGGGTGTAGTAGTCGCCCCAGAGGTGGGTCACCGCCACCACCTGCGCGTCGGGCGCGACCTTGCGCATGTCCGAGTGGTAAGCCACGGCGAGCCTGCCGCGCTCCTGCGCCGCCGTCATCACTGCGGTGGAGCCGGTGTGGAAAGCCAGCACCTCAGCGCCCTGGTTCATCAGCGTCATGGCCGCCTCGCGCTCGCGCGGTGGGTTGAACCACTCGCCCAGGAACACCACGCGCACCGTGGCCGCCGGGTTCACCGAACGCATGCCGAGCATGAAGGCGTTGATGCCCTGCACCACCTCGGGAATCGGGAAACCCGCCACGTAGCCGGCCTGCGTGGCCATGCGCCCGGCCGCCACACCGGCCAGGTAACGGCCTTCGTAGTAACGCGCATTGGACGTGGCCACATTGGGCGCGGTCTTGTAACCCGTGACCGACTCGAACTTCACGTTCGGAAATTCACGCGCCACCTTGAGCGTGGGCTCCATGTAGCCGAAGCTGGGCGTGAAGATGATCTGGTGCCCCTGCTGGGCCAGATCGCGGATCACGCGTTCGGCGTCCGGGCCCTCGGCCACGTTTTCGACAAACGTGGTCTGCACCTTGCCAGGCAGCGCCGCCTCCACGGCCTTGCGGCCCTGGTCGTGCTGGCGCACCCAGCCGGCGTCGGTCAGCGGCGCGACGTAGACGAACGCGGCCTTGACCGGTGGCGCGACGGGCGCCATCTGGGCTTGTGCGGAGAAGGGAAAAGAAAAGAAAAAGCTGGTGACCGCCAAGGCGCAGGCGCGCCGGGCCACGAGGTTTTTGTACATGGTGTTCCTCTACATGGCTTCCGAAGGACAAAAAAAGCGAGCCGGGGAAGCACCGGCTCGCAGCGGTCGAATTGTACCGTGCGGCTTTGAAACCCCGGTTCAGGCCAGCGCCGCTTGTCCCACGGAACGGTCCAGCGCATCAAGCAAGGCAGCACGCTTGGTAGCGCTCACAAAGCTCGCCTCGAAGCTGTTTTTCGCCAGCGTGATCACGTCGGCCTCCGTCAACGCCAGGGCCCGCACGGTCTGTTCGAAGTTCGTGTTGAGGTAGCCACCGAAATAGGCCGGATCGTCCGAATTGACGGTGGCGCACAGGCCCGCGTCGAGCAGCTGTTTCATCGGGTGGTCGGCCAGGTCGTTCACCACGCAGAGCTTCAGGTTGGACAGCGGACACACGGTCAGCGGCGTGCGGCGTTTCGCCAGTTCGGCCACCAGCACCGGGTCCTCCAGGCAACGCACACCGTGGTCGATGCGTTCGGCCTGCAGCAGCTCAAGCGCTTCCCAGATGTACTCGGGCGGACCTTCTTCGCCTGCGTGCGCGACGATGCGCAAACCCAGTTCACGGCAGCGCGCGAACACGCGCACAAACTTTTCGGGCGGGTGGTCCACCTCGCTGGAATCCAGCCCCACGCCGATGAAGTGTTCGCGGTACGGCAGTGCGGCTTCCAGCGTCGCGAACGCGTCGGCCTCGCTCAGGTGGCGCAGGAAACACAGGATCAGCGCCGAGCTGATGCCCAGCTTCGCTTGCGCGTCGGCGCAGGCGCGAGACAGCCCCTGGATAACGGTTGCCATGGGTACGCCGCGCGCGGTGTGCGTCTGCGGGTCGAAAAAGATCTCGGTGTGGATCACGTGATCGGCCTTGGCCCGCTCGAAATAGGCCCAGGCCATGTCGTAAAAATCGGCCTCCTTCAGCAGCACGCTGGCACCGGCGTAATAGATGTCCAGGAAGCTCTGCAGGTCGGTGAAGGCGTAGGCCGCGCGCAGGGCCTCGACGTCGGCGTACGGCAGCTGCACGCCGTTGCGCTGCGCCAGCGCAAAGATGAGCTCGGGCTCCAGTGAACCCTCAATGTGGATGTGCAACTCGGCCTTGGGAATGGCACGCGCCAGGGCCACGGCGCGTTCAACAGCGAGGTTTTTCATGGCTCGACTCCTTACGACAAGAAAAAAAAATCCGCGTTCGATGGTCCCGGAGCAACACCCCGAAGCAAGAAACGGTGCAGCCCAGGGCACCGCCGGGCCGGCTTTGCCGGACGGCCAGTGCCGCCCCTTGGGGGTCGCGCGAAGCGCGGCGGGGGTGGTTCATCTCAACACACGCCCAAAGACACACCCAGCCGGGCCAGGAAACGCCGGTAGGCGCTGGACATGCGGTCGGCCGGGCTGTGCACCTCGGCAATCGGGCCATCCTGACCGATCGGCAGGGTCTTGGGCACCTGGGATTCCACGATGGGGCGGTCCTGCGCGAACACGGCGTCCTGGAAGGCGCGCAGTTCCTCATCGAGGAA